>WOR8_10001278_pt1 | contig 29178 bp, 29 predicted proteins | sample DeeMarSeWOR38_10_FD_19890 | JGI IMG/M metagenome (IMG submission 19890) | reverse complement strand
ACCGCCCAGCTTGCCACGCGTCTGCGCAAGACCAGCCGCAAGGTCAGTAACCTGGCTTTCCTGGACGTTACCGGCAGGGTGGCGCACACGCTCCTGGAACTGTGCAAGGAGCCGGATGCCATGACACATCCCGACGGCATGCAAATCAGGATCACGCGTCAGGAGATTGGCCGCATAGTCGGCTGTTCGCGCGAGATGGCCGGTCGGGTACTCAAAGCCCTTTCCGAACAGGGTCATATTTCGGTGAAGGGCAAGACCATCGTGGTGTTCGGCACCCGCTAGCGGATATCCGGGCAGATCACCTGCTCCCTCCCCGTTCAGCCAAACAGTTCCGCCAGCTTCTCTCCCGGGTCCGGCGCCTTCATGAAGGCCTCGCCGACCAGGAAGGCATGCACCCCGTGCCCGCGCATCAGCGATACATCATCCGTGGTATGGATCCCGCTCTCCGTCACCACCAGGCGATCGTCTGGTACCTGCCCGAGCATGTCGAGGGTGACATTAAGACTGGTCTCGAACGAACGCAGGTCGCGGTTGTTGATGCCGATCAGCGGCGCCTGCGTTTGCAGCACCCGCTCAAGCTCCAGCGCATCATGCACCTCGACCAGGCAATCCATATGCAGGTGTTCAGCCAGCTGCAGCAGTTCAGCCAGCATGGCATCCCCCAGGGCCGCGGCAATCAGCAGAATACAGTCGGCACCGATCACTCGCGCCTCGTAGACCTGGTAAGGGTCGATAATAAAATCCTTGCGCAGCACCGGCAGCGAGCAGGCTGCCCGCGCATGCTGCAGGTAGGCATCCGCCCCCTGGAAGAAATCGATATCGGTCAGGACCGACAGGCAGGCCGCCCCGCCCCGCTCGTAGCTCTCGGCGATCTGTGCAGGCACGAAGTCTTTGCGCAGCACACCACGACTGGGGGATGCCTTCTTGATTTCCGCAATGACCGCGGGTCGTCCATCCGCGACACGGGTGCGCAACGCGGACAGGAACCCGCGCACCGCGTCGGCATCCGCCACCCGCTGACTCAGTTCCTGCAGGCTGACAGCCCGGTTACGCGCATCGATCTCTTCCACCTTGCGCGCGAGGATTTTCTTCAGGATGTCGGGAGTCTCTGTCATGGCAGCTGCTCAGAAAGCGTTTGTCACACGAATGAGCGAGGCAAGTGTTTCGCGCGCCTTGCCATTTGCCAGCACCTCGCCGGCACGTTCGATGCCGGCTGCCAGCGACCCGGCAATGCCAGCTGCATAGATTGCAGCACCGGCGTTGAGCGCAACGATATCGCGCGCCGGCCCGGGCCTGTTGTCCAGCACACCGGCTATCATCGCCAGACTTTCCGCAGCATCGGCAACGGCGATGGCAGGGAGACCGGCCCGTTCCAGCCCGAATTCTTCCGGCGTCACGGTATAGAGGGCAATCCCGCCGTCTTTCAGCTCGGCAACGCGCGTGGGGGACCCGATACTGATTTCATCCAGGCCGTCCTCGGCATGCACCACCAGCACGTGCTCGCTGCCTAGCTGCTGCAGTACACGGGCCAGAGGCTCAACCCACTGCTCGCTGAAAACGCCCAGCACCTGGTTGGGCGCTGCGGCCGGATTGGTGAGCGGCCCCAGCAGATTGAACAGGGTCCGCACACCCATCTCCTTGCGCGGCCCGATGGCATGCTTCATGGCGCTGTGGTGCTGCGGCGCGAACAGGAAGCCGACGCCGACCTGGTCGATGCAGCTGGCCACCTGCTCCGGTGTCAGGTCCAGCCTCACGCCAGCGGCCTCCAGGACATCGGCGCTGCCGGAACTGCTGGAGACAGACCGGTTGCCGTGCTTGGCGACCTTGCCGCCGGCAGCCGCGGTAACCAGTGCGCTGGCAGTGGAAATATTGAACGTGCTGGCCCCGTCACCGCCGGTGCCGCAGGTATCGACCAGGTGCGGGCCACCCACCTCGACATGCGTGGCAAGCTCACGCATGACGCGGGCAGCAGCGGCGATTTCATCCACCGTTTCACCCTTCATGCGCAGCCCGATGAGGAACCCGCCGATCTGCGCCGGTGTCGCCTGACCGGTCATGATCAGACGCATGACGGCCTCCATCTCACCGGCGTCAAGATCACGCTTTTCAGTGACAGCCCGAATGGCAGCTTGCAAATCCATGAGCTCTCCTCGCTGATTAAGTCAGCAACAGCAGTTACTGTTCAAGAAAGTTGCGCAGCAGGTCATGCCCGCAGGCGGTCAGAATCGACTCGGGGTGGAACTGCACACCCTCGACGGGCATGTCCCGGTGCCTCACACCCATGATCTCGTCCATGGCGCCCTGTGCATCCTCGGTCCAGGCCGTCACCTCAAGGCAGTCCGGCAGGGATGCCAGCTCTATCACCAGGGAATGGTAGCGGGTCGCTTCGAACGGCTGCGGCAGGCCCCTGAACACGCCCTTGTCGGCGTGCATGATCATGGAGGTCTTGCCATGCATGATTTTACCGGCATGCACGATCCTGCCGCCAAAGGCCTGGCCGATACTCTGGTGCCCCAGACACACACCCAGGATCGGCACCTTGCCGGCAAACCGCCTGATGGTCTCAACAGAAACACCGGCCTCGTTCGGCGTACAGGGACCGGGCGAGATGACGATCCTCTCCGGTCCCAGCCGCTCGATCTCGTCAACCGTGATGCGGTCATTGCGGTGGACCTGCACGTCCGCACCCAGCTCCCCGAGGTACTGCACCAGGTTGTAGGTAAAGGAGTCGTAGTTGTCGATCATGAGCAGCATGGTCACACCCCCGACAGGCCGCGGCTGGCCATGGCCACGGCACGGAATATCGCGCGGCCCTTGTTCATGGTCTCTTCCCATTCGTTTGCCGGAACCGAGTCGGCAACAATCCCGGCGCCCGCCTGTATATGCAGCATGCCGCCCTGGATCACGGCCGTACGTATCGCAATTGCGGTATCCATGTTACCCGACCATGACAGGTAGCCCACCGCCCCGGCATAGATGCCGCGCTTCACCGGCTCCAGCTCGTCGATAATCTCCATGGCCCGTATCTTGGGTGCACCGCTTACCGTGCCGGCGGGAAACGTTGCACGCAGCACGTCGATAGCACTCATACCCTTGCGAATACGCCCGGTGACATTCGATACGATATGCATGACATGCGAGTAATACTCGACCACCATCCTTTCCGTCAGCTCGACACTGCCGATCTCGCTTACCCGGCCGGTATCGTTGCGGCCGAGGTCGATCAGCATCAGGTGTTCGGCCAGCTCTTTCGGGTCTGCCAGCAGGTCAGCCTCGAGCGCCCTGTCGGCCTCCTCGTCCGCACCACGCGGCCGGGTGCCGGCGATCGGCCTGACCGTGATGACATCATCCTCGAGGTGGACCAGGATCTCCGGCGACGAGCCGACGATGTGGAAATCGTCCATGTCGAGGTAGTACATGTAGGGCGAGGGATTCAGGCTGCGCAGGGCCCGGTAAAGGTCCAGCGGCGGGGCCGTGTACGGGATCGACATGCGCTGCGACAGGACCACCTGCATGGCGTCCCCCTCGACGATGTAGTCCTTGATCCGGTCGACTGCCGATTCGAAGCCCTCACGCGTGAAACCGGAAACAAAATCCGCCTCCTGGACGTTGCTGACAGGGCTGTCGCCAGCTGCCGCATAGGCGGAATTTGCCGTACGCAACCGCCCGGCCAGTTCATCCAGCCGCGCCTGCCCCTGCGCCAGGGCATGTTCAACCGCCGGGTCCACGTGCACGATCAGCAGCAGCGTGCCGGAGAGGTTGTCGAACACGACCAGCTCGTCTGACACCATGAGCAGGATGTCCGGGCTGCCGATCAGGTCCGGCTTGTCGAACGCTGCCAGCCGCGGCTCGATGTAGCGCACCGTGTCATAACCGAAATAACCGACCAGACCGCCGGTGAATCGCGGCATACCGGGCAACTCGGGCGAATGGAAACGGGCCTGAAAGCCCTCGATCCAGGCCAGCGGGTCGTCGACGACAGCACTTTCCAACGCCTTGCCGTCCTGCAGGACGTCGACCTGCGGCCCGCGGACGCGCACCACGGTGCGCGAGGGTAGCCCGATAATCGAATAGCGCCCCCATTTCTCGCCGCCGTGGACGGATTCGAGCAGATAGGAATACGGACCGTCCGCGAGTTTCAGGTAGGTACTCAGCGGGGTATCGAGATCCGCGAGTATTTCCCGTGTTACCGGGATCCGGTTGTAGCCTTCCCCTGCCAGGGAAGCGAAATCTTCAGGTGTCATTGCACTCACCCTCGAGAATGCCTGCAGCCATGGAACAATTACACAAACAGCATGCAGCCGCGCCATCGGCTGCTGGCGTAAGGCTGCACCAGCAGGCAGTTCTCTCCGGTGAATGGCATCATTCCGCTCATGCCGCCTTTTCCAGCAACGGCACGATCTCGGTCATCGTATCAATCACGGCATCGGGATGCGCATCGTGTATATCATCACCGTGATTGTAGCCATAGCTCATGCACACGATCTGGAACCCGGCGGCACGGGCGGCCTTCACGTCACTGACCGAATCGCCGATCATGAGTGACGCCTCCGGTGCTATGCCGAAGAATTTAGCCGCATGCAGCAGGGGCGCCGGGTCCGGTTTCTTTTGCGGCAGCGTGTCACCGCTGATAATGATGGAGAAATCGTCGGCAACGCCGAGATCTTTCAGCAGCGGCTCGGTGAACTGCGCCGCCTTGTTGGTGACGCAGCCAAGCGCGTAGCCGGCTCCCTTGAGCATGTCGATACCTTCGCGCACACCGGAATACAGGCAGGACCGTTTCGAGGTATTGTCCGCATACAGGTCCAGAAAAATCGGGTAGGCCCGATTGAAATCCGCCTCATCCGGCTCGCCATCCAGGGTGCCGGTCAGGGCGCGCCGCACCAGCCGTTCGACACCGTTACCCACCCAGTTGCGGACTGCCGCTTCACCCCTTGGCGGTCTGTCGAGCGCGGACATCATGGCATCGACGCAGAAGGCAAGGTCCGGGACGCTGTCCACCAGCGTTCCGTCCACATCAATGAGAATCATTTCGGGCTTGCGTACACTCATGACAGTAACCCGGAATGTCTAGCCGGTTGCCCTGCCGATCTCGGCGCGCATGGCGTCGATGGTCGCCTTGTAGTCATCGGCACCGAAGATTGCGGAACCGGCAACGAAGGTATCGGCACCGGCCGCGGCAATCTCGCCGATATTGTCGACCTTAACCCCGCCGTCGATCTCCAGCCGGATATCATTACCACTGTCATCGATAATCCTGCGCGCCTCGCGCAGCTTGCCCAGCGCTTCCGGGATGAAACTCTGGCCGCCAAAACCCGGGTTCACCGACATCAGCAGCACCATGTCGACCTCGTCGATGACATACTTCAGGTAGTCCAGCGGTGTTGCCGGATTGAAGACCAGGCCGGACTTGCAGCCATTGTCTCGGACCAGCTGCAGGGAGCGGTGGATATGCTCGCTCGCTTCCGGGTGGAACGTAATGTAGGTGGCACCCGCCTTGGCGAAGTCGGGAATAATGCGATCAACCGGCTTGACCATGAGATGCACGTCGATATCCGCAGTGACACCGTGACTGCGCAACGCATCACATACCAGCGGCCCGATGGTCAGGTTCGGTACATAATGGTTGTCCATGACATCGAAATGCACAATGTCGGCGCCGGCATTCAGTACGTTAGTCACTTCCTCTCCCAGTCGTGCAAAATCCGCCGACAGGATAGAAGGCGCGATCTTGTAATCGGCCATAGCTTGGTCCTCTTCCAGAATTCAGTGGGTTATGTGAAAAATCAAACGCGCACTTTACCGTAACAGGGCAGGATTTTCAGCAATTCCCATGCAGCGGGCATTAGCGGCCAGCCTCACCGGGCATCTGCCCCGCGTTGTCGGGCCGCCCCCGGACATCCCTGGCAAAGGGCGGAAAACCATATTGTAATCAAACAGGTTGCCGAAGAGAAAACGGCTCCGCCATTCACCTGACAGGAAACTGGCAACGGCCAGTGCACCGTCACGAAGCGGCAGAGTCACAACAGATTCGCATTTCGCGGCATGTCGTCTGCCGCAGCATTATCGCGACAATCGCAATTCACGCCCTGCCAGGCAGTTCTTTGCAGGTAAAGAATCACAACTTGCCAACGGGCTTCCAAGGTTCTATAAATGAGTTAGCCGGATTGCAGCCGGGCGGTACTTCACACCTGACAGCACACCCGTCGTTGCCGTACACCAAACCCAGGACGTGCAAAATGGATAACGAATACATCCCACGAGTCGGCGACTGGTACCAGAACATCAGCGGCGAGAATTTCGAAATCGTTGCACTGGATGACGATGAAGCAACGCTCGAGATACAGTATTTCGACGGCGCCGTGGAAGAAGTGGATTTTGATTCCTGGTATGAACTGGAAATCCAGCCGATCGAACCGCCCGAAGACTGGTCCGGTTCCATGGATATCGAGCGTGCGGACTATGGCGTTGACCTTGAAATCACCTCACCCAACGACAAGATCAATCCACTGGACGATTTCGAATAGGCATCACCCGCTCGTTACCGGACATCTCCTGTATTACCGGTAAAAACCGTTGCCAGACAGGCTGTTGCCAAACCGCTCAATCGGCGGGCATGACTGCCGATACATTCACTACGGGCACAGACCGTGTCAATGACAGGAGACGGACCATGACCATCATCTACGACATGGCAAACGGCAATATCCAGTCAGAAACCGCGATGGAAAGCCGCTGCCCGGACGAAACCACTGTCGCCGGCCCCGTGATGGAGCTGCGTCTTGCAACGGTCGATACCCGGCGCACGCCTCACGAGCACGACAACCCGCAGACCGCTGTTCACATCATCCGCGAACTGTTGTCTTCAGACTAGCCCGGAACCCCGACGGGATCCTGCCTTTCGCGGCCCCCGGCCGTCAGGTCAGGGTGCTACGCACCTGATCCGGCCTGCGGGGATCGTTGCAGCAGCTTCAGGTGAGGCCCAGGGCCGTAATCCGGCAGCTGGCAGACCTATTCACCGACGCGCATCAACAGGCCCCGTTCACGGGCACTGCGAAACGCCCGGAGAAACACACCGCTGCCGACCAGCAGGAAAACGCCATTCAGCAGCACCGCCTGCCACAGCAGGTCGAGGCGCACGGTCTGCTCAAACATCACGGCACGCATGCCTTCGAAGACATGGCTGGACGGCAATAGCCATGCCACGCTCTGCAGCCAGTCCGGCAACACCGAGACCGGATAATAAATGCCGCTGACCGGTGCAATCGCAAAAATCGCAACCCATGCCAGGCTTTCCGCGCCGAGGCCATAACGCAACACCAGCCCCGACACCACCAGGCCGATAGACCAGCCCATGACCAGCAGGTTGGCAAAGAAGGCCACCAGCGGCATACCCAGGCCGAATATGGAGAAACCAAACAGCGGAATGGCCAGCAGGGCCGCCCCGCCGACACCGATCAGGGTGCGAATGGTGCTGATCACAAGCAGCGAGGCAACCAGTTCACCGGCGCGCAGCGGACTGGCGAACAGGTGGCCGAGATTGCGCGAGTACATCTCCTCGAAGAAGGCGAGCGAAACACCCAGCTGGCCGCGGAACATGACATCCCATAGCATCACTGCCGCCAGCAGCACGCCGGACGCCTGTACCAGCCAGGTGCTGTTGGTGAGGAAGAACTGGGTGATAAAGCCCCAGAGTATGAGCTGTACCGTTGGCCAGTAGACAAGTTCGAGGATACGCGGCCAGGAGCGTCGCACCAGGTAGGTGTAGCGCAGCACCATGGCGCCGATCCGGCGCAGCGAGCTCATGATGCCGCCATCCGGGTATCTCGTGCGACGTCGATGAAGACCTCCTCCAGCGTCTCCCGGCCGTAACGCGCCAGCAGATCGGCGGGCGGCGCACGATCGACCAGTTCGCCCTGGCGCAGAATGATGACATCATCGCAAAGCCGCTCGACCTCCAGCATGTTATGTGAGGCCATTAACAGGGTGGCACCCGTCTCCTGCTGGTAGCCCCTGAGATACTCGCGGATCGTACCGGCAGTATCGGGATCCAGCGACGCCGTGGGCTCGTCCAGCAGGAGCACGTCCGGGCGATTGAGCAGCGACTTCGCCAGCGCCACCCGGGTCCGCTGACCGGCCGACAGCGTACCGTAGGGGCGGCCGAGAAAACGGGCGATGTCGAGCTGCTCCGCCAGGGGATTCAGGCGCCGGCGCGTGGCAGACAGACCGTAGAGACGCGCATAGACGGCCAGGTTTTCGCGCACTGTCAATCGCTGCGGCAGGTCGACATAGGGTGAAGAGAAGTTCATGCGGCCCAGTACCCGGTAACGGTGCCGGAGCATATCGGTCCCCAGCACCCGGACCTGGCCGGATGACGGCAGCAGCAGCCCCAGCAGCATTGACAGCAGGGTCGTCTTGCCGGCGCCGTTGCCACCCAGCAGTGCGCAGATCGAGCCCGGCGCCACATCGAAGGTCACAGCGTTGACGGCCAGCACATCCCCGTAGCGCTTGCTGACCGCCTGCACCTCGATCGCCGCCCGCATCACGTAGCCAGCCTCTGTGTGCGCCGGTACCAGTAGCCCGCAAGGAACGAGCCCGACAGGTTGTGCCAGATGCTGAACAGCGCGCCCGGCAGGGCGGCGGCAGCCGAGAAATATTTCACCGCCAGGGCAACCGCCAGCCCCGAGTTCTGCATGCCCACCTCGATCGCAAGCGTCCGGCATTCGCGTGGCTCGCGCCCGAGCCAGCGCGGCAGCCAGTAGCCGGCAAGCAGGCCGAACAGGTTATGAACCATGACCGCCACGGCAACAGCCCCGGCAATATGCTGCAGCTGATCATGATTGAGCGCCACGATAATCGCGATAATCACGACGATCGCGAGCACCGATATCACGGGAAACACGCCGCGTACAGCTGCCAGACGATCATGCAGAAAATGGTTGACGGCAACACCGAGCGTCACCGGCAGAAAGATGATCCGGAAGATACTCAGCAGCATGTCCAGCACCGGCACCGGCACCGTCTGTCCGGCATACAGCAGGGTCAGCAGCGGCGTCGCCAGCACCGCCAGCAGTGTGGATACCGCGGTGAGGGTGATGGAGAGCGCCACGTCACCCCGCGCCAGGTAGCAGATCACGTTGGATGCCGTACCACCCGGACAGCAGCCCAGCAGGATCAGCCCCGCACCAAGCTGCGGCGGTAACCCGAGCAGCACCGCAATCAGCCAGGCCGCGAGCGGCATCACCAGGAACTGCAGCGAGACGCCCAGCAGGACCGGGAACGGCCGACGCAGCACGGTCAGGAAATGCCGGGCGGTGAGCGTGATACCCATGCCGAACATCACCAGGCCGAGCAGCGGCACAATGGCTGGCTTCAGCGGCACCAGCAGGTCCGGCACGGCCAGCGCCAGCAGTGAGCCGGCCACGGCCCAGAGCGGGAACAGCCGGGTGATACGGGTCATCACGGGGCGGTGTCCTGCCTGCCGGTATCGCCCGCCGATGCATCGAGGCGCACGACGCCGGCATCGACCTCCACCGGCACGGGAGTCAGCCGGTCCCCGTTGCAAGGGCCGGCAATACAGCGGCCATTCTCGACGCGGAACAGGGCCGCATGCATGGCACACTGGATATACCTGCCGTCAAGATCGAGAAACCGGTCGGGCATCCAGTCCAGCGGGCCACCGGTGTGCGGACAGCTGTTCAGGTAGCCGAACACACTGTCTCCCCGGCGTACGATGAAGATATCCTGCAGCTGGCCGGCAATGGATACAGTCATACCCTTGCTGCCAGGATCCTCAATATCCTCGAGCCGGCAGACCACTGCACTGGACGCTGATGTGTCACTCATGTCTGTCAATCCGCAGCTGTTTTAAACCGGCAAACCCGGTCTGCGTGCATTTCCTGCCGGCCAGGGTACAGGCCTGGCGAAGGATGCCGGGCATGTCTTGCCCGCCAAGATAGCCTTCAATCACGCCGGCATTGAACACATCGCCGGCACCCAGCGTATCCACGACCGGCCCGCTGGCCAGTGCGGACTGGCCGTATTCAGCCCCCGCCCTGTCCATGGACACGGCACCTGCTGCCCCCCAGGTGCAGTACAGGTCCGCATCGGGCTGCAGGCGCGACACATCCCGCAGCAAGGCAGCGGGCTCATCATACCCGCGATGGCGTGCGTAGTCCCCGGAGAACAGCAGCACATCGGCCCGGCCGAACAGCGCCTCGATACCGTCGCGGGGTTTTTCGATTTCCAGCGAGACCGGGATAGCGGGATGGTGCTGCCGCGCCCACTCCAGCATGGTCGCCAACTCGCCGGGATTGCGCCCCTCGAAATGCAGCCAGTCGAAGTTCTGCAGCGGAATGGCATGAAAATCAGCGGCCCGGTACTCGGGCAGATCACGGTAGTGGACTATCGTGCGCGATCCCGAGGTGGTGTTCAGGATCACCGTGGACACCGGCATGGCACCCCGTGACAGGGTCCTGCAATGCATGGCATCCACCCCGGAACCGGTCAGGTCGTCACGTACGAAACGGCCATCGGCATCTTCGGTGAGCACGCCGGCCCAGCTGCAGCGATGTCCGATCTGGCTCAGGACAACGAGGGTATTGGCGGCATTGCCGCCGCGGCAGACAACACGATTGTCACAGCGCACCTCATCATTCTCTGCCGGGTACGCCACCAGTGAGTGGATGATATCAACCGTTGCATTGCCGATGCCGAGTATACGGGCCATGCCCGAAGACTACGGCGACCGGGGCCATTGTCAACTTGATGACGATATATCGTGACACGTGATCGGCCGGCATCCGGCCAGCCAGCAGCCGTCATTTGATGCGGACGACACGGAATCCGAGGTTGTCCAGGCGCGCCTCCTGATCGAACTGTGCGCGCCTTGCGCTGCGCAGGCTGTCAAGTGGGCTGCTATAGGCGCCGCCGCGGACAACCCGCTGACTGCAGCCATCCGACTGCCAGGCGCTGCCATTCGATGGCGCCCCCGTGTAGCTGTCGTGATAACAGTCCTGCGTCCATTCCTGGACATTGCCCGAGGTGTCATGCAGACCCAGGCCGTTGGGCGAAAAACTGCCGACCGCCGCCGGCATCTTGCCATCCCACTGACTGCCGCAGTCAAAACAGTTTGCCGGAATCTCCTCGCTGGATTCCGGCCACCAGTGGGGCATCGTGGTACCCGCACGCGCCGCGAACTCCCATTGAGCCTCTGTTGGCAGTCCGTAGTGATGGCCGGTCTGTGCCGACAACCAGGCCACGTAGGCCGTTGCGTCCTTCCAGCTGATATTGATAACCGGTCGTTTGCCGCGGCCCCAGCCCTCGTCGTTGGGCAAACGGCGCCCGGTAGCCCGTGCAAACCGGTCATACTCCTCGAACGTGACCTCGTACTTGCCGATCGCGAATGCCGGCAGTGTGACGCTATGCTGCGGGCGCTCGGTGAAATATGGCAGGGAATCACTGCTGCCCATGATGAAGCTGGCCGATGGCAATTCGACCATCTTCGGTCCGCGGCCGCCGTCCTTCAGGGCATCGCTGAAACTGCGTCCTGCCACGACAGGCATGATTTCGGGAGTCGCAGCCGCTGCCTTGACAGGCTCAGGCTGCGGCCTGGATTTTGCTGCAACCGCCACCGGTTTGACCGGTTCGGGTTCTGGCCCGGGTTTCGCGGTAACCGCCGGACTGGCTGGTTTGGCCGGCGGCCGGGGCTTCGCAGTGACTGTCGGCCTGACCGGCTCGGGGGTCTTGCCTTTCGCGGCTGGCACGGCAGCTGGCTGCGCCATGCCTGCGTCCTTTTTCTGCGCATCCTTCGGCAATAACCCGGCAACCTTGGCAGCCAGGGCACCGGTATCGGGGAAAATGCTCTCCCGGTTTTCCAGCAGAAACCAGCTGGCCAGTAACGCCAGGGCCACTGCACCAAGACCCGCCGCCTTTGCCGGCCATAACCGGATACGCACACGATCCGGGACTGGTACAGCAGTGGCAACAGCCCCGGCACTGCCGCCTGCGGCAGCAGCCGGCATACCACTATTGGCAGTGGCGGGTGAGGACACCTCGACTGGAGCACGGGCATGCTGCTCGTCAAGTGAGGGTATGCTCAACGGCAGAACGTCGGCACCGGCATCCTCAAGCTGCCGCTGCATCGCATCGCGCTCGGCAAGGGCACTGTCGCGCGCAGATTCGGCCTCCGAACGCACGCGGATAGCGATGTCCAGATTGCGTCTTGCCTCTTCCAGTTCGGCACGCAACTTGACCGGGTTTTCCACCTCCCCTCTGCCGTCCGCGTTGATCAGACCGCGTGCAACCTCGACCTCGGCCCGCAGGCTGCTGAGCTGCTGCCGAATCGACTGATGCTCCGAAACGGCGGCATCCCGTTCGCCAGTCAACTCCTGCAGCCGGACTTCCTGCTCGGCGACTACGGCATCCAGCTCGGCCTTCCGGGTGCGCAGGAACTCCAGGTCGGTAGTATTGCGTTGCCGCTCCTCGCTGACGGCACGCTCGGTTTCCTCGCGTGCCTGTGCCAGTTCCTGGCGCAGGACCGCAAGCTGGTCTTCCGCCTGGGCGTGTGTTTCCAGCACATCCTTGAGCCTGGCCCGCTCGTCATTACGCGCCGCACTTTCAGCCTGCGCCAGCGCGCCCTTCTGGCTGAACTGGAGTGCCTCGTGCTGTCCGGCAATCGCCACCAGCTGTTCCTTCAGCTCCTTCTGGCGCGCAGCCATTTGTGCACGCTCGTCCGAGCGCTCCTTGCGCTCGGCATGCAGCGCATCCCTGGCCTGCGCGGCGGATTCGCGCGCCTCTTCACGGACCTGCTGCAGGTCAGTCGCGGACTGCTCCAGCTTCTTGCGCAGTCGCGTAATCTGCCCCTGCAGCTCCTTCTCGGTATCGTTCTTGCGGTTCAGGTCATCCCACGCCTTGCGCAACACCTCCTCGCTTTCCAGCTCGAGTGAACGTGAATGTTCCACGGCCTGTTGCAATTCCAGCCGCGTTGCCTCGAGTTGCCGCGCCTGCGACTCGAACTCGTTTCGCAGTTGATCGGCCGTTTCCTCCTGTTGCGCCAGCTTCGCACGCAGTTCCTCGTTGCCTGCCGCAACTTCTTCCAGCTGCTGCGCGGCTTCCGCTGCATGCTGCTGCTCGGCCTGCAACTGCCCGTTCAGGCTTTCGATCCCTGCTTCCGCTTCAGCGGCCAGCGACGACAGGCGACCGTTGAGGCTCTCAATCTCCTGCTGCAGCGCAGCCCCCTGCTGTATCTCGCTGTCGAGCTTCTGCTGGACTGCATCGCGGCCGGCCACGGCCAGCCTCAGCTCTTCCTGTAATTGCTTGCGCTCCTGCTTGAGCTCGACATGGCGTCCTTCCAGTTGCTCCACCTGCTTCATGGCCTTGTCACTGCGGGAGCTGATCTCCTCCTCGAGGCGCGCCCGTTCGTGTGAGGCCTGCTCTCGCAGCCCGTCCAGCTGCTCCTGCAGATCAGTTATTGTGGCCTTGTGCCCCCCGATCTCCTCCTGCAGTACGGCACGTTCACCGTCCCATTCCTGCTGCTGGCGTTGCAGCGCCTCTTCGGCGGCCTGCCTGGCGGCCTCGCTGTCTCCGAGCCTTTCATTTCCGTCATCGCGACCGATCTCGAGTTCGCGCTTTTCGGCCCGCAGTGCCTCGAGTTCCTGCTGCAGGTCGGCAACTTCCCTGCGGGCAATGTCTGCCTGCTCCGCGCTTTGCTCCAGCTGTCCGCGGTGTTCAGCCAGCTGCGCATCGAATTGCTGTTGCTGCTCGACCGCACGCTGGCGTTCCGCCTCCAGCTCGGCATCCAGCTCCTCCCTGTGCTGACCGAGCGCATCCAGTTCGGCCTGCAGCCGGCTGGACACCTCCTGCTGCTCGGCAATGCGGCTGTCAGCCTGATCCTCTACGGCCTGTTTTTCCGATCGCAGGGACTCGATATCTGCCTGCAGGGCATCCAGTGACTGCTGCAGCTGCTGGTTCTGTTCCTGCAAGAGTTCGGCCTCAGACTCCTGACCGGCCCCGCGGGCCTCCAGCTGCTGCTGCAGCTCGGCCGCCCGCTGTCGTTCCGCCTGCAGTTCCCTGTCAAGACTGTCCCTGTGGCTTCCAAGCGACTCGAGTTCCGCCTGTAACCTGCTGACCGTTTCCTGCCCGTCGGCGATGCGGCTGCCGGCCTGCTCCTCGACGGCCTGCCTTTCCGATCTCAGGGACGCAATCTCGGCCTGCAGTGACTCGATCTCCCTGCTGCCGGCTGCCTGTGCCTCCTGCTGCTCCAGCGACGACCTGTCCGCCGCCGTTTGCAGCGTGGCAAGCTGCTCGCGCGCGGAGTCCCGTTCCGCCACAACGTCTTCATACTTCCGGGCCAGCCCGGCCAGCTGTTCCTCGAGTGTGCTGACGCGTTGCTGCCAGTCGTTCTGCTGGCGCTCCAGCTGGTCGAGCTGGCATTGTTTTTCATGGTCGTTGGATTCGGTCTGCGCCTGCAGGCTGGCAGATGCCTCCTGCGACTGTTCAAGCTCCTGGCCCAGCAGCTGCAGTCTTTCGTCGTATTCTTCCTGCAACGCGGCATACTGTTCACGCAGCAGGCCTTCCTGCTCTTTCAACTGTGCCACTTCATGCTGCAGTCCGCTGACAGTCTCCTCGCTGCCGGCGAGTTGCTGCTCGATACCGGCATGATCCTCGATCTGCTGCCTGAGACCGGCAATCTCGCTGTGCAGCGCCTCGAGCTCGGCCAGCTGCCCCGGTTCCGCCTGATCCTGTACCACTGCGGCCGGCGTCATGGCATCGGCCTGGACATCCGTCGCGGCATCCTGCCCCACCTGCAGATCAAGGACCTCGGCGGCAGCGCCGGCTTCCGGCTGCGGCGCATTATTGCCAGTCGACTGCGGAGGCAGGCCGTTCATGCCACCGTCGAGCACATATACCTCGAAGCCCTTGTGACTGAGGATGAAAGCGGCAGAGGCGCTGCGACGGCCGGTGTCGCAGCAGATGATGTACTGTGCGTTGTAAACCAGCTCGGGCATCTCGCCACGCAGTTCCGCCAGCGGGATGTTCACACTGTCCTCGAACGCGCCGTTTCCATACTCCCCGGGCGATCTCACATCTAACCACACGGCACCATTGTCGATCATGCCGACGGCTTCTTCGTAGCCGACATGCCTGACAAGCGGTTTCTGCAACAGCTCGACGAAATCCTTTTTCGCCAGCCGCATCAGCAAGCCGTCCGACGTCATCGTCACACTGGCGTTGCGCCTGGTGTCGGATACCAGCGACTCCTCGCCGAAACAGTCACCGTCGGACAGTTCGGCAAGCTTCACCTCCTCGCCATCCTCCGAGGTTCGGGTCACCTCACAGGTACCCTTGTGGATGGTGTAGAAGAAATCACCGTCATCGCCCTGGCGGATGACAACCTCGCCCCTGCTGGCCGGGTATGACTGCATCTTGATCAGCAGGCGCTGGATCATCGCCGGCGGGATCTTGATGAAAGCCTCGGACTGCAGCATCCGGGTCATCCAGTCCTCGTTGTCCTCGGCATTGATTTCCGTCACCTCGGTGCTGGAGGTCTGGTCCCAGGTCAGGAAGACGTCCAGCAAACCGGAGTCGATCCGGGCGATGACGACCTTGGTGATCGCGCGGGCGGACAGCGAGCGTGGCTGCTGGTTGGCAACCGGATAACGGCTGATATCCGTCCCGGCCTCGACTTCACCCGTCACCTTCCGGTGGCCGTCAATGAGAGAGACTTTCCCGTCCAGCACGTAAATGGACTGATTGTCACGGTCCCCCTTGCGAAACAGGTAGCGCCCCTTTTTGATTTCCTCGACGATGATCTTCTGCGCCACCTCGGAAAAGCGCGCATCAGACAACGCATTCAGGGGCACCAGGTCCTGGAGATTATGTTTATTAGCCAGTTTTTTAGCTGCATCCATATCCTGTTTCCATGATGAGTACCGGCACCCCGCCGGGGGCAGGCACAGAAATCCGGCAGTGATTGACCATCACAGGGGGCTTATCGGCTGATACTGCTTGGAATTTAGGCAGCCAGGGCGGCGCTGCGGGGCCTGCCACAGCGGATACTGTAACGGCGCCGTGTCACTGCCTGGCCGGACATCCAGCCCGGCCAGGCTGCGTCGACCCGACTCCCGGGCACCCGGTTGTCGTATAAAATTCAGATGTCTATCATGCGCTTGAGCAAACACCATCCGGGACGGTAATAATGCAGACCGAGTTTCCCAGTGCCGAGGCAGCCGAGACGGCATTTTACGAGGCATTTGAAAACGGCGACCCCAGGGCGATGATGAACGTCTGGTGCACGCATGAGGATATCGAGTGCATCCATCCGCTGGGTGATCGACTCATGGGCGTCGCCCCCGTAACAGACAGCTGGCGCAGCATCCTGTCGGGCAGCAGAGAACTGCGCTTCCGGATCAGCCATGCAAGACGTTTCCAGTCGTCCCATCTGGCAATTCATGTGGTATATGAAAATATTTCCATCGACGGGCGGCAACAACCCCCGGTCATCGCGACCAATGTCTACCGTTTCAACGGCAGCAGCTGGCGCATGGTGCTGCACCATGCCTCGCCGGCAACTGACATCGAGGGCAAACGCAAGCCACAGGCCGGGCGAACCGGTGACTCAACGCTCCACTAGCAACATATCAACAAACAGGAAAATAATAATATGCTGCAAATATAGTATCTTGCGCACTGCCGTCAGCATGTCCGGCGCACATGAACTGCATTCACGTTCCGCCCTCCTGCCCGGCAGCATGAGCCACAGATCACGCGACGCCCCTGTTATTACCCTTGTATCTGGCCGGCACACCACCGAAACACTGCTATACAAGGCATTTTCTTTCACGTAATGCTTTAACATTTTTTTTATTGTGCTATCTTACGCCTGCACTTTTTCCAACACCCACAGAGGAGTACTAACGAATGGCCGTAAAAAAGAGGTCTGCAGCGAAAAAGAAAGCACCTGTGAAGCGCATCCCGACGATCAAGGAACCGATGACGAAAGCTGCCATGATGGGGGCAATCGCCGAAGACACCGGCCTGACCAAGAAAGAGGTCGTTGCCGTGTTTGACTCTCTGGGCACCATTATCAACGGTCACATCAAGAAGACCGGCGCCGGTGTCTGCACCATTCCCGGCCTGATGAAGATCAAAACCGTCCGCAAGCCCGCCACCCGGGCACGCAAGGGCATCAACCCGTTTACCGGTGAAGAGATGATGTTCAAGGCCAAGCCGGCTCGCAATGTAGTAAAGATCCTTCCGCTGAAGAATCTGAAGGAAATGGCCTGATCAGTACCGGAAACGGGGCCTGAAAGGCCCCGTTTTCACTTCCAGCACTTGCCGGCGTCACCCCGCCGCCTGCCGCCATCAACCACCGTCGTCTTCTGCAACATGCAATTTTGCACGGATAAATTCCCGATGCGGCACATGCAGGAGGTCCGCTATCCTTCTGACGATATGTTCCTCGTGCCGGTCCAGATGACTGTCGGCCAGGCTGACCTCCCAGAGCATCCTCACCACCTGGCGTTTGTCCTGCTGGCTGCATTCCTGGTTTATCAGGCTGGTCAGCGGATACAGCGAGGTCGCATGCTCGGCCTCATGCTCTGCCGCCGCAGCAATCGTCAGCGACACATCCGGCGGCAGGGCGAAATGCGTCTCGATCAGGCGCTGCACCGCCCGTCGTTCCGGTTCGCTGATATCGGCATGCACCCGCGCAACCTCCATGAGCAGGGTCGCGATGGCCATACGGATAGCCTGCCCGTCATTCTCCTGCTCGATAACCGTGTTGAGATGCCTGCCAAGGAAGGCGCGAATCGTATCAATCATCGCTGTATCCTAGTTTGACCGCTTGCCGGCAAGGTAGACACCGTCACGGTACCCGGTAAAAAACTCATCGACCAGGGGGTGGCTGACCGGGGCCGGCGACTGGTCAGCGACAAGGTTACGCTCGGCGACATAGGTTTCATGTCCGGCATCATGCACCAGCACGCGATACCATGGCTCATCCTTTGGCGGCCGCGTTCTGGCAACCTGCTCGTACCACGCGTCCGTCCCCAGAAAGACCGGGTCGACATCGGCAATGACACCACGGTAGTCAAACAGCCGGTGCTGGATACATTGCCCGATGGAAAATTTTGCCTTATGCATGTCCGGATGAGTCAGTCAGTCTGCCGGCGGAACAGGTGCCCCGGTGGCTGTCACCAGGGTTTGACCGGCAGCGGCGGCACAGGTTCGCGTATAATGCCGCTGCACAATTTCCCTGAATATTAAAGGTATTGGCCACCGCTCCATGTCCGACTCAAAGCATATCACCGACGGCAAGGTTGTCACCATGCAATATGCCCTGACCAACGCGCAGGGCGTGGTTGTCAGGGAAGCCAGCGGCACACCGGTCAGCTACCTGCACGGCGCCGGCATCCTGTTCAGCAAGCTCGAGCAGGCGCTGGCGAAGCACACCGTTGGCGACATCGTGACCGTTCGCCTGCTACCCGATGATGCCTTTGGCAAGCGTGACATCGAGTTGCTGCAGGAAGTCCCGGTGGACGATTTTCCGCCAGGCGAGGACATACGGGTCGGCGGCAAGGTGACAGGGCACAGTGAACACGGCGACACCATCGACTTCACGGTAACGGATATCAGGGACGACATTGCCTACCTGGACGGCAATCACCCGCTGGCAGGTCAGACGCTGGTATTCGAGGTAGAAATCCAGGCCATCCGTGATGCCTCGGACGAGGAACTGTCACAGGGCAAGGTACTGGACTGAAGGTGCGACCCGTCTATTTGCGGTAGATGAAGCGGGTCCCCTGGTAATAAAGCTGTATACCGTCGGGCAGAATCTCCTCGATCTGCGCCCCGTTCGCAAGCGTGTCGCCTTCACGGTATTTCTTCAGCTCGATCAGCAGGAAACGTCGTTGCGGATCGCTGTCGTATACATGCACATCGAGACGCGGCATATCGAAACCACCGCGAAATTCCAGCGACAGATCCTCCCATAAAGGCACTCCTGAGCCTGTGTCCGCCGGCGCGGCAGGCTGTGCCGCAACGGCCCGTGGCAGTTCCGGCACAGTCGACGGAGCTACCGTTGGCGCAGTAGAAACCCGCTCCCGTGCCACCGGCACGACGGGTGGCGTCGGTGTCGGCGTGGCAACAGGAACCGGCTTGCTCACCCCCGGGACCGGTGCCCGCGGCGCCGGGCGTGACAGAACCACGGCCGGTGGCGGAGCCGGCAATGCCTTCGCCGGTCTCTCAGGCGCGGTCCTGGCCGCGACGACAGGGTCCGCTTGCTCCGCCCCGTCGCGCAGCAACAGCACCGCGAGCAGCAGTCCGTTGAGCGCGAGGATGATGCCCAGTACCCAGACCCAGCGGTAGTAGCGGCCGGTGGTCCTGCGGGGCGATTCATGATCGGCTTCCAGGTCAGGCACACTGCCTGCCAGGCGTTCCTGGTCTGCCTTTCTGAGTGCCTCGAGAATATAGGACATGGCTGCTGCTCAGGGTGACCGGGCCAGCAGGCGCGGAATGCCGGAGCTGTCTGACCGTGAATTGAGGTGGATAATTGTGTGCTTGCCGACAACACCGTCGGCTACCAGTCCCTGCTCGCGCTGGAAGGCCAGCGTCCGTTCATGCAGCTGCTGGTCGAAATACATCGGATCCGCGGCCGTCAGGCTGGTGCCCTGGATCAGGCCAAGCTGCTCACGCAGCCACTCGACATCCGCCCAGCGCCCTCCGGTTTTCATGACCGTGGCACCTGCCGGCGGCGCCTTCAGCAGCAGGACGTAATCACCATACCAGTAACGATCGATCTCCGCCGTCGGCAGCCGCATTACCGTTTCCCCCAGGACCAGCTCGGCGACATCGCCCTGAAGATTGCGCAGTGCGACCGACACCATGCTGCCATCATCCAGCGCCAGCCTGATGACGGCCGGCCGGTCGAAATAGCGCAAAACATCCCAGGTACCCCGCTCGTACATGCAGCGCAGGCCGTTCTGCGTGGCAAAGTTGCAAAAGTCCGGGTTCACGTTTGCCGGCAGCACCAGCGACCACTCGGCGAACAGCGCAGTCCAGGCGCTCCGGTACCAGGAATCATCAGCGTCCTGGAGAACGCCGGCCAGCGTAACGGCCGGCATTTCAGGCCTTGCGGTCCGGCTTTCCTCTGCAGGCGTTGCGGCAACCGTGTCCACGCTATGCTCCTGTGGAATCTCCGGCGCGGCCGCCTCACCCCGGACCGGAGCGGCCGCAACCGGCACGGCCGACAGGGCGGTCGGATCCGTTAGCAGTGGTATATCCAGCCCGGCGGGCAGCAGCCCGTAAAGATCAATCGACTCCCACGGACGGGTGAGCAGCAGCGCAAGCAATGCAATCACGACCATACCCCCCGCTGCCGCACCCAGCCAGCGGCGCTCCTGTCGCTCGTCATGGACCTGGCCCAGGACTTCTCTGGCCGCCTTTTTCACGATTTTGGGGTCGACCTGAGACTTGCCTTCCACATAGGCGCCAAGCATGGAGCGGTCGCAGAGTATGTTGATCAGTCTGGGCACACCGCCGGACAGGCGCTGGATCGCGGTTATGGCACCCTTGGTGAAAATGGCATGGGAAGTACCACAGACCTGCAGGCGGTGCCGGATATAGTCACCGATCTCGCTGCGCGAGATCGGTTCGAGGTGGTAGCGCGCCGTGACACGCTGCGCCAGCTGACGCATGTCCTCGCGCAGCAGCACGGAGCGAAGTTCCGGCTGGCCGATCAGGATGATCTCCAGCAGCTTCTGCGTCGACGTCTCGAGGTTGGTCAGCAGCCTGACCTGCTCCAGCACATCCGCGCTCAGATTCTGGGCCTCGTCGATAATCAGCACAACACGCCTGCCGCGCGAATACGCATCCAGCAGGTGCGCGTTGAGCAGGTCGGTCAGCGTCTTGATGCTGTGTATTTCTTCAGGGTAGCTGACCCCGAGTTCGTCGCACACGGTGGCGATGAGTTCCTCGGCGGTCACCTTCGGGTTCAGAACCAGCGCCACGTCGACATTGTCAGGGACCTGTTCCAGCAGGCAGCGACAAATAGTCGTCTTGCCGGTTCCGACCTCACCGGTCAGCTGGACAAAACCTCCCCCCTCGCCGAGACCGTAAAGCAGGTGCGCAAGCGCCTCCCGGTGGCGGCTGCTCATGAACAGGAACCGCGGATCCGGGGCGATCGAGAACGGACGTTCACCAAGATTGAAATGACTGAGATACATAATTTTCCGCTGTCTGCGTCCGGGGCCGCCGGGGCGAGGTTGTCTTTGTATCACCTGGACGACCACACATCAAAGGCAGGCCGTTTTCAGGGGCAGCGTGAACACGGGTGATATTATAATGAATAGTCCGTGAATGCCCCCCGTCCACAACAAAAAGGGCCGACAAGCATGCAATACCTGCAGATGATTGCACACAGAATGTTGCTGGCGACGTCAGCGCTCCTGCTCGCCCTGCCGCCTGCCATGGCCGGCGGCCCCGACCTGGCACGGGAACAGCGCCTGGCCGAACAGACCGTGGATGCCATCCTGGACGGTGAACCTGTCTACCTGACAACGTCGGACAACACGCGCTTTCTCGCCATCGAAATGCAGGCCGACGCCGGGCCGCATCATGGCGCAGCCATCATTCTGCACGGTCGCGGCATGCACCCGGACTGGACACAGGTCGCTGCACCGCTGCGTACCGGCCTGCCGTCCCATGGGTGGTCGACACTCTCGCTGCAGATGCCGGTACTGGCTAAAGACGCGCGGTACTACGATTATCTGCCGGTATTCCCGGCTGCCGTGCCCCGCATCGAGGCCGGCATACGCCACCTGCGGGAACAGGGTGCGAAGCGGATTGTCCTGATCGCTCACAGCTGCAGCGTTCACATGAGCATGGCATGGGTCGAGGCCATGGGTGACAGTGGCATCGATGCCTACATCGGTATTGGCATGGGCGCCACCGACTACCAGCAGCCGATGCCGGGGCCCTTCCCGCTGGAAAACATCAGGGTGCCGCTGCTGGCCATCTACGGCAGCAATGACTACCCGGCCGTCCACCGGCAGGCAGCCGTTATCACCAAAAAGCTGCCCGGACTGCACCCCGCGTCCGCGGTGCAGGAAATTCCGGGGGCCGACCATTATTTCAACGACGCTGACGACGCACTGCTGAGCGCTGTCGCCGCCTGGCTGGCGACGCTGGTTACGCCGGCGGAATAGCCGGCATTCAGATCCGGATCACCGCAGCAAACACTCACTCAGCCTCCTGCCTTCCCCCCGTAACCGAAGTCCGGCAGCATGCTCTGCTCCACCATCCGGTCGATCCGGGCCAGCTGCTCGTCGTCGAAGTAGTCACGGTAACCGCCGACCTTGGCGCGCCTGACCTTGTAGGTGTTCGGGTCGCCCTTCTTGCCGGGGACCAGGCGGGAACCGCTGGCACGGAAGGCATTTTTCTCTTCCAGCTTTTTCATGTTTTCATAGGCAGCATAATCGACGGCGTCCTGGATCTCGGCGTCCGTCCCGGGCGTTCCCAGGAAATCGAAAACACGCCGCAGCGCCAGCGCCGGCTCCTGGCGCATGTCCTCGTAACGGATCACCACGTTGCCCGCGACCTTCGGCAGCTCCTGTGCCCAGATATTGAAGAAGCGGATAATGCAGGGCAGACCGGCATCCTCGTTCATGACGAAATCAAACACGGAAATATCGGCATTGTGCGGCGGATACCTGTTGAGCGCCTTCTTGCGGCGTTTCATGCGGTATTTCCACTGGAAGAACTGCGAAACGGCAACATCGCGGGGATCGCGCACCAGCATGACGATTTTTTTGCCGTAAAAGTCCTGCTTGTCGTCCCAGCGCCCCGTGTAGTTCCGCAGGTAATTGCCGTGGGTGAAAAAAACACGCGGCACGGCGGGATTCATGTGATGGTAGTTGTCGAAACCCAGCATGTACCTGGCCGGGATGTCGTATTTCTGCTGGAAGTAGCGCGACATCATGACGCGCAGCCAGGTTCTGCCGCTCTTGCCCCATGACATGAGGATGTAGTCAGCAAGCTGCAGCTTGCGGTATTCCTCACGGCCACGCAGCCAGCGATCAGCATTGATCCGCCTGTCCGCAGGCAGGAGATACAGGGGCAGGAGCAGCAGCTCCCGGCTGATGTGTGACCACGTCTCACGCATTGCGTTTCAGATCCCGGATTCGACAGCAAACCACCCGGAGCCGACCACCTGTGTCCGCCCCGCAAGGCGCAGTAGTGTAAACCAAACCGCAGCCAATTGATCCAGCAGGGTAAATTCCCGCGACCGCCGCATCACCCGGGGCTTCGCCAGCACCGCCGTGCTCTGCTAAACTAGCGCCGGAATTTATCATAAAATCAGACATCTGAAACACGGACCCGCAAGGCCCACGAAGCCACCATGCCCCTGCTGAATCTCGCCGCCCTGGATGCCACTCCCCTCAAGCGGGAGCCGTTCGACTACCTGGTCGTGCCGGATTTCCTCACGCCGGAGGCACTGGCGGACGCCAATCGCGACTACCCGGAGATCACCAGCCCGGGCAACAAGGACCTGGAAGCCCTGCACTTCGGCCCGGGCTTCGGCGCGCTTATCGGGGAACTCACCGGCGAAGAGTTTGCCCGGCATATCGGCGAAAAATTCGGGGTCAGCCTCGACGATGCCAAGACCACGGTCACCGTGCGCAAGTTCTCGGAAGCCAGCGACGGCAATATACACACGGATCACTGGAGCAAGCTGATCACCGTGCTGGTCTATTTCAACACCGACTGGGACGAACAAAGCGGCCAGCTGCGGCTGCTGCGCTCCGGGACCGACATCGAGGATTATGCCGCCGAGGTCCCGCCCGCCGGCGGAACCCTGCTGGTGTTTCGGCGTACCCCCGTCTCCTGGCATGGCCACAAGCGCTTCGTCGGTGAACGCCGCATGCTGCAGCTGAATTACATCAAGAACAGCAGGCTGGCGCGCTATACACAGCAGGCAGCGCGTTTATCGACGCGCATCGTCAAACAATTCGCCAGAATCGCAAAGCCCGGTCAGCCTGCCGGCCCTGGCAGGCCATCCAACACGTAACACGGAACCCCTAACCATGCCCAACTTGCTGCATGCCGGCAGACAACTGCTTCGCTCCATCTGGAAAAAAACCTCTCGTAAACTCCTGCGCGGCTCACTGTGTTTTGCCTCCGAAGAACGCAAGACACGGGCCGAACGGTGGCTTCGCGGCCGCGAACAGATGCGCCGGCTGCGCGACGCCGACATCGTCATCGTTTCGTTCGGCAAAAGCGGCAGGACCTGGCTGCGCGTCATGCTGTCACGCCTCTACCAGGTGAAGCACGGCCTGTCACAGCGCTACCTGCTGGGGTTCGACAATTTTCACTCCATGAACCGGGCGATCCCGAAAATCTTCCTGACACACGACAATTACATCAAGGACTACACCGGCAACGTCGACAACAAGTCCGACTTCTACAGCCACAAGGTGGTCCTGCTGGCACGCGACCCGCGTGACGTGGCGGTATCCCAGTATTTCCAGTGGCGCTACCGGATGAAGCCCAACAAGAAGGTGCTGAACAAGTATCCGGGTGCGGGCGAGGATGTCTCGACCTTCGATTTCGTCATGGACAAGGATGCCGGCCTGCCCAAGATCATCGAATTCATGAATCTCTGGGCGTCGGAGCGGGAACGGCTGAAGGGCTTCTTCCTGCTGCGTTATGAAGACCTGCGAGCCCGCCCGGAAGATACCCTGAAGGCCCTGCTCGAGTTCATCGGCACGCCGGGTACCGACGAGGAGATACGCGAGGCGGTGGAATTCTCGTCCTACGAGAACATGAAAAAGATGGAACAGAAAAAGACCTTCTGGCTGAGCGGTGGCCGCATGGTCCCGAAGGACCGTGACGACCCGAACACCTACAAGGTCAGGCGCGCCAAGGTCGGCGGTTACCGGGACTACTTTGATGACGAGCAGGTTGAGCGCATCGAGCAACTCGTGGACTCGACGCTGTCGCCGTACTTCGGTTACGGCAGCAAGAAACAGGACTGAATACCGGATGCCATGCGGGCTCGTTTCGGCCAGGGCCACCCGTACAGAACCCGCCGCACGAATCAAAACGGAATGCATCCATTGCATCAGGTCAATTGTCAGCAGCGCCATGCCATACCGGGAATTCTGATTCACCAGCCCAAGGCTCATGGCCGGGGCCAGGTATTTTTTCCGACGAATAAAAAACGCCCCGTTACCGGGGCGTTCTTCAGCATCAGATGCCCGATCTTACGGACGGCATTCAGACGGACGGTACTTGGAAGGCATGCTGCCGTTGCCGGCGCTGCCGGAACCGTCACAGTCCCATTCCATGGAACCCTGGCGCGGCTCGGGATCCAGGATCATGGTCTGGCCGTCAGCCGTCGGGGTGCCACCCAGGCCACTGTCCTTGTAGGTGATGGTGATGGTGCCCGAGGCATCCGTGATCGCCACGCTGGTGACATAGCGATCATGAAGCGGCCTTCCGAGTCATAGGTCTCGGCGACGGCCAGCTTGGCGGAACCCGCCAGGTTCAGACCTTCAGCAACCTTGGAACGGATAGTGTAGTCCTGGTAGGCCGGGATCGCGATGGCGGCAAGAATACCGATAATGGCGATCACGATCATCAGTTCGATAAGCGTAAAACCCTTTTGCTGTTTCATGGTGATTCCCTCTCTGTAAAGGTTTGGAGAACGGTTTTCTGCATCCTTGTGGAGAGCCCGACACCGAGCTTCCCTGTTCAGCCGTTTCCATCAGGCAAGTGCCCGGAAACTGTTGGCTGGTTTTTTTTATACAGAAAGCGTGCCAGTTGTTTACGTCTGGCCGTTCTACGGATATACATCACATGTCATGAAAAAATGACATGCATACAGAAAGTTATAAATACAATCCCCTGAATCGCCCGAATACCCGGTTACATAACCGGGCTTCGCAACCACTGGCGACCCGTAACATGCCGAAGCTGGTCATCATTTTTGGTAAAAATATGACGCTCTGCGGCGTAGCAAACATGCGTTCTTAACGTATTCTTTGCATATGTTTGCGCTGCGTGTGGCAGAGTGACGGCACAAGTCCATCACTACAGTTGCTCAATATGAACATTCCGGGTACCTCCAGCCATCCGCATATAGCGCTCCGATCATGTTGAGGCGCCAATGTATATTCTGATAATCGAAGACAACTCGGATCTGGTGGCCAATCTCTACGATTTTCTCGAACCACGGGGCTATATCGTGGATGCGGCCTATGATGCCCGGAGTGGCCTGCGCTTCGCGAGAGACAACGAATACGACGCCATTATACTGGACCTGATGCTGCCGGACATGGATGGCCAGGAGGTCTGCAGTCGTTTGCGTGACAGCGGACACGATATGCCGGTGTTGATGATCACTGCCCGTGACACACTGGACGACAAACTGGAGGGATTTACCAGGGGAGCCGACGACTATCTGGTGAAACCCTTTGCAATGCAGGAACTGGATGTTCGCCTGAATGCGATTGTGCGGCGAACGCGACGCGAACAGCCCCGGGACATACTCAGGGTTGCCGATCTGCTGTTCGACCCCGCCACATTGCATGTGGAGCGGGGCGGCAAATCGATCTCGTTACCACCGATCCCGAAAAGAATCCTGGCCTTGCTGATGCGACAATCCCCGCGAGTCGTCCCCCGGAACGAGATCGAACGGCGCATCTGGGGAAACGCCCGACCCGACAGCGATGCACTGCGCGCCCATATGTCCGTGTTGCGCGCCGCCATCGACCGGCCTTTCAATGTGCGCTTATTACGAACCGTGCACAGGACCGGTTACCAGCTGGTCGCGCCTGATGAGATTAAGTACTAGTCTTCGCTATCGCGTTACGCTGGCATTCGCCCTGGCGGGGATGGTGGTGAGCCTGTGCCTGGCCGGATCCTTGTATTTACTTACCATCAACATGGAGCAGCGACTCATCGAGGAAACACTCTCGGCTGAACTCGAAGATTATATTTCACGCCATGAGGTCAATCCCCAGACGCCACCACCATCCAGCACCACGATTCGCACCTATGTGATCCGTCCAGGAGATACAAGCGCACCGGAGGTATTGCGCGGATTGAAAACGGGCTTACATCAGGTACGCCTGGATAGCAGGGACTATTTCGCCGAGGTGAGGGTAAACGGCGAACGGCATTTCGTCGTGCTGTACGGTGACGAACAGGTACGCCATCGCGAAGACCAGTTCAAACTCTTCCTCGGGATGGGCATCCTCGTCATGACGCTATTGTCCGCATCTCTCGGGTTCTGGTTGACGGGGCGTGTCATCTCGCCAGTAGGTGAGCTGGCCACGCGCGTCGCAGGACTCCGGCCAAGGAAGCATTTCTGGCCGCTCGCCGTGGATTTCCCACGGGATGAAGTGGGAATGCTGGCCCGTGAATTCGATGCCTATCAGAAGCGCTTGACCGAGTTTGTCGAGCGCGAGCAGTCCTTCACGGCCGATGTCAGCCACGAATTACGTACGCCACTTGCGGTCATTGAGGGCGCAACGGAGGTGTTGCTGGACGATCCCGGTCTGGACGGTGCCAGACGTTCAAGGTTAGAGCGCATTGCCCGTTCTGCGCGGGAGATGTCCGAACTGGTTACGGCCCTGTTGTTATTGGCCAGGGAAGAGAAATGTGACAATACCGAATCCGACTGCGTGGTAAGCGAAGTACTGCATCAGGTCGTGGAAAGTCACCGACACATGACGAAACAAAAACCCGTGGAACTCAAACTGGATATCCAGGCGCGAACCACCCTCCCCGTCCAATGCACACTACTTCGGGTCGTGATAGCCAATCTTTTCCGCAACGCGCTCGCCCATACCGAGCGCGGAACCGTGTCTGTTCTGCTGGATGAGGATGGCGTCAGTATAAAGGACACCGGCATCGGCATACCCAGAAAGCAGATGCGGCGGATATTCGAGCGTTACTACTCAGGCTCGACTGGTGGCGAAGGTATAGGACTTTCACTGGTGGAACGCATCTGCCGACGCTACGGCTGGCATATAGATATAGATAGCCATGAGGGTCAGGGCACCATTTTCCGGCTGTCATTCTGACCGCTGCTGACACGGGCAGCTTATTCCAGGTATTTCCGGAATCTCGCGATGCTCATCCATGTGAATACCATTGCGAAACACAGCAAGGCAAGATAGTCGGCCGCCAGATCTGGCATGGTATTTCCCTTCAGCAGCAGACCGCGAATGACTTCAACAAAGTAGGTGAATGGCAACAGCCAGGAGACAGGCTGGATGTAGTCAGGCATTGCCTCGACCGGAAAGATGAATCCGGACAGCAGGATCGAGGGGATAAGGAAAAATATCGACAGGAAGATCGCCTGCTGCTGGGTCTGGCTGATCGTTGATATCGCCACGCCAAGGGCGATCAGGCCAGCCACGTATATCAGCGCAAGCAGAAATAGCGGGCCCTGGCTGGCAGCGGGAAATGGCAAATCAAACAGCCAGGAACCGAGCACCAGCACCAGGTAAAAGTCAATGAAGGCGATAATAGCGTAGGGCAGGATCTTGCCGGCAATGAAAGCGGTCTTGCTCAGCGGGCTGGCAATCAGCAGTTCCAGTGTATTGTTTTCCTTCTCCCTGACCACGGCAGTGGCAGTCAGGATCAGGGAGACCTGCATGATCAGCACTCCGATCACGCCGGGCAGGAAAAACCAGGTTTCCTTCTTGTCCGGATTGAAAAGTACCTCGACATCGAGCACGAACGGGTCCCTGGCAATAACGACATTTTCTGCATCAGGGTCAACGAAGTACATATCGCTGGTGACTGCATCGTCAGTGATAGCATGCTTGTTGTTGTCCATGGCAGTCGCAAGTGATGGCATCGTACCGTCTACATACATCTGTACAGTCGGCTGCTTGTTCTCGAACAGGTCAGCACTGAAGTCACCGGAGACAAGCAGTCCCGCGCGCGCCTTACCAAGCTGGATATCGCGGATTATTGCTGCCGCGTCATCCACCTTGTAGAGCCTGAAATAGCCTTCTGACCAGATATTGGTTTTGATCAGGTTACTGAACAGGGACTGATCGTTATCTACATAGGCCATGCGCACGTTTTCAGGCTCCAGCTTCAGTGCCAGTCCAAACAGGATCATCAGCAGGATCGGGAAAAAGAGGATGAAGCCGATGAGTC
>WOR8_10001241_pt1 | contig 29185 bp, 31 predicted proteins | sample DeeMarSeWOR38_10_FD_19890 | JGI IMG/M metagenome (IMG submission 19890) | reverse complement strand
GGGCATCAAAGCCAACTGAGACCAGGATAACTTCGGGTTTGAATTTTTCAAAGGCTGGAATCAGGTCTTTTTCTATCAGGCGTTTGTACTCCTCATCACCCTTTCCGGGTAACACCGGAGAGTTTTTGGTATAACCATGTCCGGAGTTTATCCCATATTCAAATTCACGCCCCGTGCCGGGATAGGCAAAAGATGGATGTTCATGAATGGAGTAATAAAATACGGTCGGATCCTGCTCGAAGATGTGCTGGGTGCCGTTACCGTGATGGACATCGAAGTCGACAATGCCCACCCGCTGGATGCCGCAATGATTTTGCAGGTAGCGGGCGGCGATTGCCACGTTGTTAAAGTAGCAAAATCCCATCGCTTTGGCGACTTCGGCGTGGTGACCCGGCGGTCTGACGGCGCAAAAGGCATTGTCCAGCTGCCCTTCCATCAGCCGGCGGGCAACATCCAGAATTCCGCCGACTGCCAGAATGGCCGTTTCGTATGTGTCGTAGCACATCTGGTTATCCGGGCTGTCGAACATGTGCTTGCCTGAAAGGCAGGCGGCCTCAAAGCGTTGAATATAGCGAACATCATGAACCAACTCGATCCATTTCATGTCCGCGCGGCTGGCTTCAAGGGGAATGAGCCGGGCCAGCAACCCGGCTTCCTGGATTCCCCGGTAAACGTGGGAAAGTCTTTCCGGAACCTCGGGGTGATAGTCGCCGGTCAAGTGCAGTTGGTACCTCTGATCATAAAGAAAGCCGGTTTTATTCATATGATCCTACTATCATTTTTATCTAAATCATTTGTGGTACAGAAGGCTGAGCGCAGCGAGACAATGATTTTAGGCATTTTCATCGTTACGCTACAATCTTGTCAAAAATTTCAAAGGCGGCCTGGACGGAGGCACTGTCATCCGGCATCTGGATGGTTGGACGTCCGTTGAAATCGAAATCATAGATCGTGCGATCTTCCGGCACCGTGCCGATCAGCTCCACCCCGCCATCTGCGATCATTCTCAGCGCCATTTCCGACGGCGCTTCCTTTGCCTGATTGATCACCACATAGCTTTTGCCGACACCGATGTTCAATTTGCGGGCCAGATCGTCAATTCTTATGGCAGCCTGGAGTCCCCGGCGGGAAGGGTCGGTGACGATTAACAGCACATCCACATTTTTGGTCGTCAAGCGGCTGATGTGCTCCATGCCGGCCTCATTGTCCATCACGATGAAGGGATAATTTCCGGACAGACGTTCCATAAAGCCCGCCAGCAGTGTGTTGGCGGCACAATAGCACCCGGCCCCCTCGGGCTGACCCATTACGATCAAGTCATATCCCGGCGCCTCGACCACGGCCTCTTCCATTTTCATTTCCATAAAAATGTCTTTGGTCATCCCGCCGGGCACAACGCCTTTTTTCATTTCTTCCCGGGCGTTGCCAAGGGTCTCTTTAACCTCCAGGCCGAGGACCTCGTTTAAATTAGCGTTTTCTCGTTTTTAACCAGATATTTGATCAACAGACCGGCCATGGTGGTTTTACCTGTGCCGCCTTTGCCGGCCAGAGCGATGGTGTACTGCATTTAAAAAATTCCTTTCTTTAGAAAAGGTTCCGGGTTTGGGGTTAAAAGTTCTGGGCTTCTATGATCTATGTTTAAGTGTTTAACAGCGAACCGCAGAATATCGGATATCGAACCGCAAAATGTAGAAGGATGGAGTCGCTGCGCTCCATCTTTTATCCAAAATAGACAGAATACATTCCTTCGACATTCTAAATTCAACCTGCCCGCAATGCCATTAGGTGGGTATTTGCGGTCCTTTTTATATATAATTCATGGCCGCTTGATTATCATAATCCAATACAATATGCATGGCAGGCGGGTATTCGTTATTCGATATTCGCTTCGGAACCGAAACCTTGAACCCTGAACCCTTGTACCGCTGAACCCACAAAATATTAATCCGGAACCGGTCTGTCCAGTCCGGATTAACCTCAAATAATTAGGTTAGTTTTATTCAACAGTCAAGTATCTTTTGCCGCAGGCGGTCGAACTTTGTGGTGTTAACCCCTTGCAAAGGCCGGTGGCATGTGTTAATCCCAACAGCAAGTTGGGGACTTTGCCCCAACCGGCCTCCGGCCCCGCTCCCAGCCCGTATGGCTTACAGGCCGGCTGCCTGCTCGCAGAGCATACAGCTCGGTGAGAGGGTAGGGCCTGCGCCCCGGAGGGAACGCCGGCACAATGGGGCGCAACCCGGATATCAGATCATACCGTATTATTAAAATAATTATAGGGATTTCGAGACGCAATCTTATTATTCTTAACTTCTATTTGGAGGCATTCGCATGGATTTTGAGCTCACCAAATCGCAAAAAGAGATTCAGAAAGCGGCCCGGGAATTTGCCAAGGGTGAATTTGACAAGGAACTTGCGCTTGAACTTGATCGCAAGCATGAATTTCCGACCAAGATCTGGCAAAAAGCAGGTGATTTAGGTTTCCTCGGCGTTCACTATCCGGAAGAATATTCCGGTCAGGGGCTTGGTGTCCTGGAGAACATCATCATCGCCGATGAGTTTTGCGCCCAGGATTCCTCGATCGGAAGCGCCGTCGTACTTGCCAGCTTCGCCACGGAATGCGTCCTGCGCTTTGGCAGTGAGGAATTAAAGCAAAAATATCTGCCGCCGGTGGCCGAGGGTAAAATGCTGTCGTCCGGAGCGTTTACCGAACCGGGGCATGGATCGGATATCACCTCGCTGGACACGACCGCCGTGCGCGAGGGGGATGAATGGGTCATCAACGGCACCAAGACCTTTATTACCAACGGGGGCATGGCCGGATTTTATTGCACCATGTGCCAGACAGATGAAAATGCCCAACCCTCCTATCGCGGGATCAGTTTGATACTGGTCGAGGCAGAGCGCGAAGGCCTGAGCACCGCCGATGTCGGAGACAAGATGGGCATTCATACCATGGCCACCGCCGAGGTGAACTATAAGGATGTACGGGTGCCGGTCACCAATACGATCGGGGAGGAAGGCAAGGGCTTCTACCATGTCTTGGAATTTTTCGATGAAAGCCGGATTCTGGTTGCCGCCCAGGCGCTTGGTATAGCCCAGGGCGCTTATAACCGGGCGCTGGCCTATGTCAAAGAACGGGAGCAGTTTGGGCGCAAAATTGCCCAGTTCCAGGTTACCCAGCATAAACTGGCTGATATGGCCACCAAAATCGAGCTTGCCAGGCTGATCACCTACAAGGCCGCCTGGAATTATGATCAGGGTCGCATCGATCCGAAACTGACCTCCATGGCCAAAATGTATGCGGCGCGCACCGCCGTTGAAGTGGCCGACGAAGCCATCCAGCTTCTGGGCGGTTACGGTTATATGACGGAATATGAAGTCGAGCGCTTTTACCGGGATGCCAAAATCACCGAATTGTACGAGGGCACCAAGGAGATCCAGAAAAATACGATTGCGAGCGCAGTTATCGGCAAGCTCAAATAAAAACTATCTCATAATTGCATCTTACGTCCAATGGCGGCGTTGCCCGGCTTCGCTGGATGCCCCGCTGATTTTATGTTAAAAGGTGGGCCTCCCGGCATAGCTGGATGACGCATCGCGCGCAGTATTCAAAGGTGCGGACGATTCGATTTTAAATGCTCATGTTGAACAGGTTACCAGTTAAGCCCGTTGGCCGGTTTAAATCGGAGTGAGGCCATCTTTAACGGGCTAACCGGTAACGGGCCAACCGGTAAACCTGATTATCCCTTTATATTTTCGCGGCGTGTACTAATTAGTTGATAAAGTTTGCTTTTTTTATATAAAATGCGCATAATTGAATTTGTGTGCATCTGGCGTATATGCCGCCAACAGCTTTTAATTGATGATGGATCCTTTCCGGGGATCGAAAGGGGGGTGAAATGCCTGATCTGATTAAAAAAACCCTGCTCACCGGCGTCGGCCTGGCGCTGAAAACCTGGGATGAGGTTGAAGATATGGCCAAGGAGCTGGTTGATAAGGGCAAGATGAGCGAAAAAGAGGGCAACAAGTTCGTTAAGGATTTGCAAAAGCGCTATGAAGATACCCAACAGAAGCTGGAAGCCCGGGTTGAAAAGGCCGTGAACACATTTTTAAAAAAGGCCAATGTCGTAACCAGTGATGAATTAAAGGCGTTGAAAAAAGAAGTCCGCGATTTGAAAAAAATGATCAGCAGTGAAAAGGAGAAGGCCTAGCGCCTCGGTTCCAATTCAATATTCCAATTTTGCCGCTCAGGTATCTGCCACCCGATCGATTGGTTTCAGGTGTCAGTTAACGGATGTCAGAAGACAGAGCCCAGAAGACAGAAATCGTCATTCAGCAGCACATCTGAATCGTTTCAGCTCCTTCAATCTGTCATCTGGCATCTGACCGCTGTCATCCGAGACCCGACACCTGACACCCGAAACCTTTTAGCCTGTCGCTTCCTGAAAAAGGTAAAATAACTTTCCGTGCAGCGTTAATTAGGAACGAACATACCCGACATGCTGAGCATCCGAAAAATAGGTGTCATCGGCCGGACCTATCGGCACCTCAACCGCTACCGGCAGATTCTGGCCGTATTGTTTAAATATGGTTTTGGGGATCTGCTGGAGAGTCTGAAGATCGACCAGTATATCGAAGTCGGTCTTCAGATGATTTCCCGCAAGTGGGCCAACCGGGTTGAGCCCCTGAGCCGGCCCCAGCGGCTCAGAATGGCCTTTGAGGAGCTCGGGCCCACCTACGTCAAGCTCGGGCAGATACTTTCCACCCGTCCGGATCTTATTTCGATGGAATATATCGAGGAGCTGTCCAAGCTACAGGATAAGATCCCGGCCTTTGCCTTCGACCAGGTTCGCAAGGTTATCGACACTGAGTTCGGTCTGCCGCCGGAAGAGCTTTTTGACAGCCTCGAAGAAGAGCCGTTTGCATCGGCTTCCATCGGCCAGGTTCATCGTGCGATCTTAAAAGACGGGGAAGCGGTGGCCGTTAAATTTCAGCGACCGGGCATTCAAAAAATCATCGAAGTTGACCTGGAGATCATGCTGCACCTGGCAACCCTGGCCGAACGCCATATCGAAGAGCTTTCCTTCCATCGTCCGGTGAAAATTGTAGAAGAATTTGCCAAAACCCTGGAAAAAGAAATTGATTATCAAAACGAAGCCACCAACATGGAAAGGGTTGCCCGCCATTTTTTGGACGATCCCCATGTTTATATTCCCAAAGTTTTCCGAGAGACCACCACCACCCGGGTGCTGACCGCCGAATTTATTGAAGGCATTAAAATTTCGGATATCGATCGCCTCGATGCGGCCGGACTGGATCGAACGATCCTGACGACCCGGGGGGCCGATGTGGTGCTCAAACAAATCTTTGTCCACGGTTTCTTCCATGCCGATCCGCACCCGGGCAATATTTTTGTGCTGCCCGACAACGTGATCTGCCTGCTGGACTTCGGCATGACAGGCATCGTCGATCGCCAGACCCGGGAGGATTTTGTCGATCTGCTCGACAGCATTGTGCACCAGAATGAAGTTCGAGCCGCCCAGGTACTGCTCAAATTGACCTACTGGGAGAATGAGCCCGATAGGCGCCTGTTTGAAAGGGCAGTGGCGGACTTCATGGGCCGGCATCTCTACAAGCCGCTGAAGGATATCGAGCTTGGCAAGCTGCTGCAACAATTGCTGGAACTGGCCACCGAATTAAGGCTGCGCATCCCGCCGGATATCTTTTTGATGATGAAAGCCCTGAGCACGGTCGAGGGAGTCGGCCACATGCTGGATCCGGATTTTGACCTGATTGCCCAGGCCACCCCCTTTATCGCCGAAGTGAAGCTGGCGCGGTATAAACCCCAGCGAATCGCCGATGATGTGTATGATCTGGGCGCCAGGCTGCTGCACTTCTTTCAGCAATTTCCCAAGGATTTGCTTGATCTTGCGAATTTAGTCCGTCAGCAAAGGCTGCGGCTCCAAATAGAGCACCGGGGCCTTGAAACCATGCTGGCGACCCATGACCGGATCTCAAACCGCATATCTTTTTCCATCCTCATAGCAGCCCTGATTATCGGATCCGCCCTGATTGTCATATCCGAGACCCCGCCCCTTATTTACGGGATCTCGCTTATCGGCATCCTGCTTTTCTCAGCGGCCGCCATCATGGGAATCTGGCTTTTAGTCGCAATACTCAAAAAGGGAAAGCTGTAGTTCTTAACTGCCAAACGGTGCATCTAACACCGGATGGACGATTAAATCAGGTTTCAGATGTCAGCCCACCCCGGCGCAACGCCCCTCTGTGGTGAACTTCACTTTTGTCCACTGTTTACTTTATGCCATAATTGTTATTACATCCGTTTCTCAATTTTACATCCGTGCAACCATCAAATTTATCCCAATTAAAAATTGTGAAAACCAGTTTCTGGTATCTTCCTGATCTGACAACTAATATTTAGCAGTACCATTTTTTTCCACAACATATGGATCTCGTCGTACGATATGGCACATTATATGCTAATAATGCGGGTAAGCACGGCCCAAGGTTGGGTCGCCAGTTTGGCAATACTCTGCTTGCAAAGGGATTGAACTTATGATGGTAGATAATGGCGGCAGACGGATCGAAAAGGATCGCCGCAAATTTTCATACACGATCCACATTCCGGAGAGACGGGTGGGGAAAGAACGGCGCGACGGCCAGGACCGCAGAAAGACCCCCCGGCTATTCAGCAGAACCGACCTGCTGGTGCTGCTTTTAAATATGTGCACCCAGTTTGCGTGTGATTTCAGCGCGACGAGAAACAGGATCATTGCCGGCAGAGGCGGTATCGGCGGCACGGGTATCTGCGACAAATAAGGACAGGCCCGCCTTTGTCAATGCTAAATGGATTTGAACCGGCCCGGGCGGTTATTCTTCAAAAATCTCTTCAAAATAGTAAATCGCCGTACCCGCCACATTCCGGCCGGTTCCCTCAACGGCCGGATTGGTGTCACGGTCGTTTTTAGACAGCCAGGAATCTAATTTTTCAAGCAGCGCCTGGGCGGATTCTTCCGAGAGTTTGCGGAATTTCGGCAGCGCCTCGTCCGGCAGATTGTTGTAGGATACCTTGCGCTGGAAAAACGGGGCGCCATTTCCCGCCTGCATATTATGGTCGATGGTCGCTATCAGGTAACCGACATCAGTCCCCAGAATATGGTACTTCATAATCTCGTTGTCTCTGGGAAGGTAAAGGCGGGTGAGCAATCGAACACGGTCGTCTCCTATCAGTTCTACTGCCCTGACTCTGAGAAGTTCATCCAAAACCGCTCTCACCGGGAGATCGCCGCTGAAGCGCTTGACCAGGTCCGCGAAGCTGGCGCCCGGCCCCTTAATATCTAAAACCGACGGTTTACCCTGCCGGTCATGAAAATCCCGGTCGCGGCGCCATCCTGCGATAACCCGGGCCGCCCGGTTATAGGTTTCCTCGTCCGCTCGCTTCCGGGGTTCCGGTAATTCAAGCAGCCGTTTGACTTCTTTGCGAGACAGACCGGTGATGACCGCCACCCTGGATATTGACTGTTTGCGGCCCTTTATGCCAAATTCCTGTTTGGCAACATCAACGAACATCCATTTGGTCAGATCGGAAAATGTCCCGTAAGAAACGCCATTTCGCAGCAGTATGCGCACCAGGGGACGGACCATGCGAATCAGGGCTGCAGACAATGCCTGTAGGTTGTTGGGTTTCATTGCCGGTCGGCTTTCCTACCAATTGGTTGCGGTGACGGTTATCATTGCCGGAAACAGGGCTGTTAGCATCAAGCTGTCTGAATTTGTTCGGTATCCTGCATACTGTATTCTCTCAAAAATTGGTCCTGTCGTCAATCCTACGCCGTGACGGTACCGTCACAGCGCGTTGGATTTAGCGGCCTTGGCCATACGGCCCAGTTCGCTGGCAATCAGGCGGTCGTAAGGCACCAGATCCCTGCCCAGCAACACTTTGATCTTAATATTTTCCTGATTGAACTTCGTGCATTTTTCCATATCCTGCAAGCCGGGTATATGTTTTGCCACGTTAAAAGCATCCTGCAGGTAATCATCGTGGTAATATATTTTGGTTTTGTCGAAATTGAAGTGATCGGCATTTGTATAGCGCGTCACCTGCAAGCCCTTGCTGACGAGATAGACACCAACCCTGGATGCCATGCGATTGACGCCGTTGCCGTTGGCAACTTCGACCTCTGCTTCTATGGGGATACTCAAATTTTCCGGGTGAACCCTCAGGTCGCGCGGCTGCAATTCCCGGGGTGATGCGTCGACATCATTTTCATTTGCCAGACCTTTAGGCGCGCTGGTTTGCGGATGTGGGGGTGCAATTTTGAATCGCAGCTTTTTTTTCCCGGCTTCATCCTTTTCGATCAGAAAAGGCGGTTGGTGCGCCGGTAGGTATGATGGGCTATCCTCCCGGTCTCCCGTTATTTCAGCAAGGGCGGCCGCCGCCAGCAGACCGGTCTTGGTCAACTGCCTATCGGGCGCAATGGTGGTGGCCTGGTCCAGATGGTGCCGGGCGTTTTCAAATTTGCCGTTTTGATAATAAATCTGAGCAATATTGTAATGGGCTTGGGCCTCGGGGCCGGCAACGCTAAATTCGCCAAAGGCCTTATCATAGTCGCCCTTTTTGGCGTATGCCAGGGCCAGGTTGTTGCGGTATTTTGAATTGCGCGGTTGCCGGACGATGGCCTCATTAAAGGCGTCCATCGCGGCATCGATCTTGCCCTGCAGAAAGTATGAATACCCCAGGTTGTTGTAGACATCGGCGAAATCCGGATCCAGTGCCAGCGCGCGTTTATAGGCCAGAACGGCCCGCGCAAAATCCTGCAGGCAGTCGTATGAGACCCCCATCGCGTTATAGGCCCGGGCGGATTTCGGATCTGCCAGGATCGTGTCTTCAAGCGCTGACAGGGCCAGTTGATGTTTGTTGATGCTCTGAAAGTGGCGGGCCTGCTGATAAAGTGACTCGGGATCCTGGGTGCGGAATCTGAGACTGGTGGCGAACTGCATATAATCTTTCTGCGGAATCCCATCGACGTCGGCCTCACCGGTCAGGCCCCAGTTCCTTTGATGAAAAACAGTCGAACAGCTTGTAAAAACAGAGATCAGAAAAAAGATAAAAATTGCCAGATGAATGATCAGATCTTTTTTAGCGCTCATGTGCGTATCTTCCTCTCTTAACGACCTTGCGGGCTGCGGTCTCCAATGGGACGAGCGGTTACTGTTTGTGTAGGTAACCCAATTTTGCCCGTTTCAAATTGTCGTGCGCTTTAACATAAAAGGTGGGATCCACCGCTATGGCTTTTTCAAAATAGCGTGTGGCTTCCCGGCTTTTTCCCTGGGACAGCAGGACACAGCCCAGATTGTTATACGCGGTCGACAGATCCCCACCTTTTTTAAAAGCCTCCAGCGCGAGGTCATATGCTTCTGATTGCGACAATGCCAGGCCTAAATTGTTGTAGACTTTTGGGGTGCGATAGCCGAACTCCAGGGCCTTTAGAAAGGCCCGGGCAGCCTTTTCATAGTCAGCGGCCAGCATGTAAGATACACCCAGGTTGTTATAGAGGCTGCCTTCGCGAGGATTCAAGAAAATGGCCTGGCTGTAGGCCTTTATGGCCAGATCGGGCTTCTGTTGATAGTCATAGGCCATGGCGATAAAATTGTGAGCCTTCCACAGGGAGGAATCTGAGGCCAGGGCGCGCTGACAATACTGCCGGCTGATTTCATAATTTTTCATCTGAAAATAGGCCTGTCCCAGGCCCAACAGGGCCGGGGCGAAGCCGGGCTTTTTTTCAAGCACCTTTTCAAATTCGCGAATGGCATCCTGGTTCAATTGGCCTGCCAGAAAGGCCAACCCTTTTTTATACTGGATAATCGAATTTTGAGGGTCGAGTTGGGATGCTTTTTCGAATTGAACAAACGCCTGGTGGGGATTGCCCTTGCGCAGATAGCCGTCGCCAAGGTTTTCGAAATCACGGGCTGTCATTTCGGGCAAAGCCTCTTCCATGACAGCGGCATCTGCATCAGCCGGATACTGGCTGTGCATTTGCAGCTCCCGCATTTGTTCGGGGTCAAGGTTCTGGCGGGTATCCTGGCCGATGGAAATACAGCCGGTCAGGCTCGAAAAGCATATGAGCAGAACCGCCGCTATGAATACCGGATTAAAGCGTTGACTTCTGGTTTCTGATTTCATTTTTATACCTCGTGTGTCTTCGTTATCATTGTGGTGCCAGGGCCTGGAAAAGTTGAATAAGCGCGGGCGCCAGAATGACAATGAATAGGGATGGAAAGATAAACAGAACACAGGGAAATATCAATTTTACGGGCAGCCGGGCCGCGATTTCCTCCGCCCTTTGAAACCGGCGGGTTCGGAAGCTATCCGCATAGACCCGCAGGGTCTGGGCCACGCTGGTACCAAACTGGTCGGTTTGAATCAGCAAGGTGACCAGGCTGTTTACATCTTCCAAATCTGTTCGCAGCGCCAGGTTGCGCAAGGCCTCGGAGCGCGGTTTGCCGGCGCGGACCTCCAGGGTCAGCAGCTTCAGCTCGTCACTCAAGACGGGGTTGGTGAGTCTGAGCTCCGTGGAAATGCGGTGAATGGCGGCGTCGAGTCCCATGCCGGCCTCCACACTGATCACCATGAGATCCAGCGCATCCGGCAGTCCTTCAAACAGTTTCTTTTTGCGACCGGCAATTTTGGCCTGCAGCCAGAATTCGGGCAGATAAAAACCGCCCAGAGACAGAAATAGACAAATGCCCAGCGTGGCATAGGGATCGAATATTTTTAAGACCGTAATGCGGGCGAGCAGGAAGCTCAACGCTAAACCGACCGCCAGGAAAATCTTGATGCCCCAGAAAATGGTGGGCGCATTCAACCGACGGATACCGGCATTTAAAAATTTAGCGCGGCTGGCGGAGTAATCGCTTGACGTTTCAGAGGTGACGCGCCGGCCGATGAATCCCAGCAAGCTCAAGAAAGCAACCTTTACCCTCTTATCGCCGGGCACCGCTGCAATTTCGGTCGGCAGGGCACTCTCGTCGCGGGAATCCCACTGGATTTTGTGCTTTAATCTTTGTTTTTGTGAAAACCCCCGCCAGTATTGCAATATGCCGGAAAACAGCAGCAGCATGGCAAAAAATGCGAAGATGCTGAATACCAGGGGGATGTCTGTATGGTTGAGTGTCATCTTCCTTCTCTCCTGGGGTTAGACCCTTATTTTGATCATTCGTTTGATGAAGACAATGCCAACTGCCATACCGGTCAGGGCGGAGACGGCAGCGGCTTTTCCTGACGGGTCCGCGAACAGCGGTTCAAGATAACCCGGGCTGATCAAGTGGATAATCAGCGCGATGACCAGGGGCAGGGTCACAAGGATTGCCGCCGACAACCGGCCCTCGGCTGAAAGCACCCGGATTTTGCCTTCAAATTTGAAGCGGTCCCGGATCAACCCGGCCAGGCTCTCGATAATTTCGGCCAGATTTCCGCCCGTTTCACGCTGTAAAATCACCGAAACTACGAAAAACCGCAGTTCCGGACAGTCAATGCGGTTGGACATATTCTTCAGGGCATCCGCTACACCGATCCCGAAATTAATTTCATCCAGGGTGGCCTGGAATTCCGATCCCAGGGGATCTTTGAACTCTTCGGCCGCCAGCTTGATGCCGCTGGTAAAGGCATGGCCGGCTTTCAGCGCCCGGGCAATCAACTCCAGGGCCTCGGGCAATTGTTTTTGAAATGATGCGATGCGTCTTCTCTTCTTCAGACGCAGGACGCCAATGGGGGCCACCCCCAGCAGTACCCCCCCCAGCAGCGGAACATACGGGTTGGGTGACACGATCGAGCCGCCGGTGAACGCGGTCATCGCCAGAAAAAGAGAAATCAGAATGTAAAAGCCGGGCGAATGGGAGGAATTGGCCTGTTCGATGAGGCGGTCCAGCGCTTTGATCCCCGGCAGATAGGCCAGCAATTTGTTTAAAAAGTCGATTTCGCTCAATACCTTCTTGCGCAATATATCCGGCTGTTCAACCGGGGTGATATCAGCTGACAAGCGTTTCAGCCTTTTGCGGATTCGGGTGCGGTTGGGATAGCGGATGGATCGATAGCTATAGATGCCAAATTCAAGAACAAATATGGTAATCAGAAAAAGCCACAGAGCGGTCAGTATAACGGTCATTGCTGGTCTCCTTGGTTCTGGTTTTCAGACCTCGACGGTTTCAGACGGCGAAAAGCGGTCACCGGCGATATGAATACCGTGAATCTTGAACTTTTTCATAAAGCGGGGCCGGACACCATGGAATTTGAAACGGCCCTTGACTTTACCCTCGGCATCAAGCCCCGTTTGCTCGAAGGAGCAAATTTCCTGCAGGCTGATGACGTTGCCTTCCATTCCGGTGATCTCCTGGAAACTGACCAGCCGTCGGGAACCGTCCGTCATTCGCGACACATGGATGATGACATCGATGGCCGAACTGATATATCTTCTGAGAAACTCGCTGGGGATATCGAACCCGGCCATGGCCACCATGGTTTCCAGGCGCATCAGGGCATCGCGCGGGGAGTTGGCATGAATGGTCGTTATGGAGCCTTCGTGGCCGGTGTTCATGGCCTGCAGCATATCGAAGGCTTCATTGCCGCGCACCTCGCCGACAATGATCCGGTCGGGTCGCATGCGCAGGCTGTTGCGCACCAGGTCTCGCTGGATGATTTCGCCTTTGCCCTCGATGTTCGGCGGCCTGGTTTCCAGGCGGACCAGGTGGGTCTGTTTGAGTTGCAGTTCAGCGGCGTCTTCGATGGTGACGATGCGCTCATCTTCGGGAATAAACCTGGACAGGACATTGAGGGTGGTCGTTTTGCCGCTGCCGGTACCTCCGGAGATGATGATGTTGAGCTTGGCTTTAACAATGCCCTTCAATAGCTCGCCGATGGCGGGGGGCAGGGTCTTCAGCCGGATCAAATCTTCCAGCTCCAGCGGTTCTCCGCCAAAACGGCGGACAGAGAGCATGGCGCCGTCCACCGCCAGCGGGGGGATAATTGCATTGACCCTGGAACCGTCGGCCAAACGGGCATCCACCATCGGAGAGGATTCATCGATACGGCGTCCCACCGACGAGACGATTTTATCTATGACCTTCATCAGATGCTGGTTGTCTTTGAAACGGGCCGCGGTTTCCTCCATCTTGCCGAAGCGTTCCACATAAATGCGGCGGTAGGTATTCACGAGGATATCGGATACGGTCGGATCTTTCAAAAACGGCTCCAGGGGACCGAATCCCAGGACCTCATCCTGTATTTCCGTGATAATCGCTTCCCGTTCGGTTAAGTTGAGCGGAATATTCTGGGGGTCTTCGCGTATGATTCTTTCCACCAGAACCCGTATCTGTGATCGGAGCGTCTGTTCATCAAGATTTTCGACCACCGTAAGATCCACCATGTCCAGCAGGCGGTCATGTATACGGGTTTTTAAATCGAAATATTCCTCGGGAATGTATCGGCGCGATTCGCCGTGAATCAGATCATCCAGTTCCAAATCCATTTGCAGTTTCCTCTCTGTCCGCCGTCACCACGGCGGTTTGTTTGACATTATCTCTTAAAAAGCTTCCAGGGTTTTTTCCCGGCCTGCGCCTGTTGCGGAAACAGGGCATCGGAGAGTCCCCGCAGGCTTTTCATGATTTCCGATTTGGATGCGATTGCATTGATTGTTTTGCCCTGATTGATCGCCGACATGGTTGTCTGGTAGTCGTTGGGAATGGTCCAGAATATATCGTGTTGAATGCTTTCCTGTGCGTCTTTCAGGGATATTTCAGAATTTTTCAGATAGCGATTGACGACCAGCCTGACATTTTCTCGGGAAATCAATTTCAGGCTGTCAAAGGACTTTAAGATTTTATTTGAATTTGACATGCAGGGAAGGCTTAGCAGCGCAACCAGCAGCACGGTGTCCGATATTTCAAGCGTGCGCAGGGACGTATGGTTCAGGGATTGCCCGCCGTCGATGATAACCACATCAAATAATTTTTGCAGATGTCCCAGCAGATTTTCGATGGTTTCAGGGGTCGGTGCCGGATAGCCGTTTAGATATCCCGGTGAGGGAAGCACGTGAACACCGCTGATATGCCGGACGAGAATGTTCATTAAAAAGGTGGCGTCCAATCGATCGATGTTTTTGGTAATTTCGCCCCAGTGATATTTCGGCTGAATTTCAAGAAACAGCGGTATGTCGCCGAACAGCATGTTCATGTCCACCAGTGCCACCGTCAACTCCGGGTGCCGGCCGGCCAATTCGGCGGCCAGATTAACGGCAATGGTTGTCGAGCCGACCCCGCCTTTACTGCCGATCACATCCAGGATTTTTCCTTTTCTGGACGGGGCGCTCACCGCTGACTTGTTTTTCTTCTCTCTGATGGCGCACAGGGCCTGGGTGACCTCCTCCACGTCGAGCGGCAGGGAAAAATACTCTTTGACACCGGTTTTAATCGCCTGCAGCAGCACAGCGGGGTTCGTATTGGCCGAAACGATGAACACATCACCGGCCGCACCGGAGTCTAACAGCGATCGGATCAGTTTAAACTCCTTGTCAATCTGGCCCCCCAGCTCGATGATCAGCAGATCAACCGGCGGAGGAGTGGTGGCGGCGACAACCCGAAGACCTTTCAAGGATGCGATCATATCCTCGAACTTGCGTTTCAGGCGTTCATCTTTGATCACGAGGTTGATTGAAATGGTGTTGTCAGTCATTGGGTTTCTCCCTTGGGGTTATTCCACTAGGCCGGGAATACTGCCTTTGGTACCGTAATTCCCGCCGCTGCCCCGACCGAACTCGACATTGTCACACTTGACTTCGGCAAAGATGGTGTGGGCCGGGTCATCGGAGGGACCGTTAACGCCGGTAATGACAGCGGTGGCAAAACCCAGCACGGTGATATTGCCGGTGGGATTGGAGCAGTCGCTGCTGTCGTAAACGACCACCACGGTCTCCCACTCTCCTGTGGCCGGGTCCTTTTTGGCTTCATAAAGGGCCGCCATCTCATCGAAGGCCGAGGCGACATTTCCGCCGGTAAACACAAACGGGGTCTGACCGGCAACCGCCTCAGGGCTTTCGAATGTCGGCACCGCCGGCGTCATGTCTTCCATAATGTTTCTGAGCTTGCTGGCATTGGCGGGCCAACTGGTAAACGTATGCCAGCCGGCACATCCCTCCATGCTGCCGGTTGGATAAAATTTGATCGGCTGGTTGCAGAACCCGGGCTCAAACCATTTGGCGGAGATTCCCACCGGAATATCCAGCCCTCCCGGCCCGGACGTGCTCTGCCCGGTAAGCGCGGCGATTGCATCGGCGGCAACATCGGCGGTGTCGATTCCCAGTATTTTGGCAAAAAAGGTGGTCACCGGTCCATTGCTGCCGGTATCTCTGCGAGCGGTGACTTTCACGGCGTCGGGTTGATCCAGGGTTGGCGTAAACAGATGGGTGTTGGCGTTCCACCGACCGATAACCACATCCGAATCCTTGATGGTGATGGGCTTGCCTGCGGCCTTGTTTTTCTGGGCAACATTTTGGGCCACCGGGATGATGGTCCCGGGATCGCAGGTATAGGTCTGTTGCTCGGTATAGGTCATTGGTTCGTAAATTGCGCCCAGCTGCCGGGCGGCCGCCAGGGCCGAGGCATCGGCGACATTCTGAAGCTCGTTTTTTGCCACCATCAGGTAGCCGGTGTCGACCGCAATGGCTGCAAACCCCAGCAGCGTCATCATTGCAACCGCAACCATGACGACGGCAGCGCCGCGTTGGTCGGTCAGTCTAAATCGTAATGGGTGTATGTTTTTCATCTTCCTTTACCGCCTTGAACCGAATTATTCATATTTCATCACCGTCTGGGCGGACAGCGTCAGCCCGCCGGCAAGACTGCTGACAAATTTCGATAGCACTAAAAAGTCGTAATCGTAGGTGACCTTTACCGTCAAATCGTTGCCAAACGCGGTGCCGCCGCTGTTGTCGATCACCGTGGCGGCTGAAGTGGCCGTGCCAAAGGTTACCAGGTGGTCCTGGGCGTAATCATTGACCACCTTGGAAATGGCCGTTAGATCCAGCCGCGGAGTGCGGGCGACGATTCCGGCCCGGGTGCCTTCGCGGCAGGCGTTGGTAATCACCTGCTGGTTGTACAGAATCAGGCCGAATTCCATTATGCCGACGAGCAGCACGATTAACAGGGGGAGAACAAACGCAAACTCCACGGCGACGGCACCCTGCTGATCATGGATAGTTGCACGTTTCACCGGTCCCCTCCGATCCCGCCGATGCCGTTCAGGTTGATATTGTACTCGGGAGACGACGCATCAACCGCAAAGCGCCGGCGATAGGCATCCTTGCTGTTTTCTGAGGCGACGCCATCGAGTCCGACCACCGGCTGCTGGTTTTTGGCTGCCCGGTGATCGAGAATTTGATTGTATTTGGCGGATTCGAAAGAGCGACCCCAGTTCTTGTCAAGGGTTGAAGGTTTATGAAAGGCCGTGGATCCGCAAGCGCAAATGACGGCGATTGAGACGCTACCGACGATCCGTAAGAAATATTTCTTTAACATGGTTTCTCCTTAAGTCATCTGACGGGTTGTTATTGCCCGGGAACGGCATGACCGAAATCGCCGTCGAAATTACCCCTTGCCGGAACCGGCTGACTTTTTTGTTTGCCTTCCATCAGTCCGAAAAGGAATATTTCGGCATCATTCGGCTCCACGTAGAAATCCGTGGGCAAGGTTTGCTTGGCCATATTCAGGGGCTTAACCAGATGCGGCGTGGCAATGATGACCAGTTCGGTTTCATTTTTTTGAAACTCCCGGCTTCTAAACAGCGCCCCTATAATCGGGATGTCGCCTAAAAGAGGGTATTTTTGTACATTGTCCCGGATGGTTTCTTTCAGCAGCCCGGCGATGGCAAAACTCTGACCATCCCCCAGCTCGATTACCGTGGAGGCCCGGCGGGTACTCAAACCCGGCACCAAAAATCCCTCTATCAGCCGGGCGGTGGAAAAATCGAGTTCGGACACTTCGGGGGTTACCTTTATATTGATCTTGTTGTTGCTCAGAACAGTTGGGGTAAAGGACAATCCGACACCAAACGGTTTGTACTCGATGGCCACGGTCCCCAGGCCCTGGGGAACCGGCACCGGAAACTCACCCCCCGCCAGAAACTCGGCGCTCTGCCCGCTCAAGGTAATCAGCGTCGGCTCCGCCAGAATCTTTATCAATCCGTCCTGCTTCAGGGCGTCAACAAAACCGGTCCAGGTAGAATTGCCGCTTTGAAAACGAAAGAGGGCGTTTACGCTGGGGGTCACAAAAAGCCCAAACGGCCCGCCGGACGCGATGTTGGCCAGATCCGGCTTCACCAGTTGCGTCAGACCCCCGAGGGTGCTGACACCAAAATCGTCACCGTTGATATAACTGAAATTAACCCCCAAACGCTTGATCAGGCTGCGGGACATTTCAGCGATCCTGACTTCCAGCATCACCTGATGCACCCCACCGACCTCCACCAGATTGTTTACTTGTTGCTTTTCCTTACCCTTGCCCGGGGCATACGCCTCAGCCAATGCCATGGCCTGGGAAAGACTTGCGGCGCTTGAAACCCGACCGGAGAGCGTCACCGAATTGTGGCTGGCAATGACCCTCAGCTCCTTTTCCTCGGGCAGCATCTCGTTTAGCTTTTGTTTCAACCGCGAGATGTCAAAGGACACCTCCAGGTCGTAGACTTCTGAAATCGTGCCGTTCTGCCACAGGGTGAGATTGGTCACGCCGGAGGCCTTCCCGGTAATGTAGATCTCTTGCGGCGACAGCATCACCAGGTCGGCAATTTCCGGATCCGCTATGGAGACGCGTTTGACGGGCCGGGCGCTTTTCAGGACCACTGATTTTCCGGTTACCAGCTGGATTGTCCCGGACGGCATAATACTCGTGACCAGGGCGTTGGCCGTTCCGGTTGCGAAGAACAAGATGAAAAACAGCATGGCCAAAATAGGTCCGACGGGGTTGTTCTTTTTTGTTATGTTCGATTGCAATCTGTACATCATTCCACCTCGTTGATTATGGTTTCATTTTTTTCTTGGATACTTCGCTGCCCTTGATGACCTCCACCGTTACCGATTGTTTGGGGGCCCAGCGCCTGCGTTTTTCCGATACCGGCTTCGAGGACGTCTGGCTCAATGACGCCAGGGTTTGGGATATGGTGGCACCGCGGGTGCGCACCGTCTCACCATCGGTAATATTGCGCAGGGCAAACTGCAGTTTGCCCCGGGCGGCTGCCAGGGCCAGTTTTTCGCCTTCTTCAGGGGCGACCTCCAGGGTGTAGACATCCACCGGCGCCGGCTCATCCTTGCCGTTTTCCTGGAGCTGGGTACCGGTTGCCAGAACCGGGACGTTTTCAAGCACAAGCTTGGTGACCTCGCTTTTGGTGCGGGGGTCGGTCATTGTTACCAGAACATCGACACGATTGCCCGGCAGGATGAAACCGGATATTCCGATGACCTTGTCTCCTTTGACCGCAATCGCCCGTTTACCCGGCTTGATGACGGCCGATACCCCGCCGACCGTAACGCTGGTAGGTGCCAGACGGTGTTCGGTGACCGGCTCGTTGGTTTTCAATGGTGCGATAAGAACCCGGCCGTGTAAAGTCGCGGCATTCTCGACATATCCAGCCGGAAGGCTTTCTTTTAAAAACGGGATGGTTTTAATCATTTCGGATTTAATCTTGGTGCCCCAGGGTAAATCCGCGGCGGCCACTGCTACGGGAACGGCTTCGGACTCCACCTTGACGGTTTCTCTGGGGGCTGTCTGGCTTTTGAGCCATTTATATAGCAACCCGCTGCCCGCAACAGAAATTATCAGGGCTAAAGCAACGGGAATTAATGCTTTCCACCTTCTCATGTCATATCTCCTTTATGGCAGTAGCCCCATGAGGCTGGTGCCGGTTGTTTTTAGGTAAACGGCGATCAAGGTTCCAAGCGCAATCGCCACGCCATAACACAGCTTTGGCTGTTTTTCGTCTTCAGCTGCCGGAATCGTATAAAGCTCACCGCTGGCAGCAAAAATCTTGAGGGTGGTGGCATACCTGGCAATCAGACCCTTGCAGTCCCTGTATTTGATTATTATCAAAACCGCCGCGTAAAGACCGCCCACCAGGGCCGTGCACAGCGCGGCCACAAAGACACCTTTGGCCCCCAAGGCGGCGCCAACAGCCCCCAACAGTTTGACATCCCCGGCGCCCATGCCCCCCATCAGGTAGGGCAGCATGAAAAACGCCAGGCCCAAGGCCAGTCCCGAAAGGGAGAATACCAGGCCGTGCAAACCACTTCCCTGGACGTGAAAGATCAGGGCAAACACCATGCTGGGATACGTCAGTATGTTGGGAATTCGTTGCCACCGGATATCCGTGAAGGTAGCCATGATCAGGATGCCGCCTAAAAATATCTTTAAGGTAATCTCAGTCATCAGAACCATCATCCTCCGGCGGCGGCGATAACGGTCGCCGCGACGCTTTTGTAAAGGGCGGTCACATCGGTTCCAAGCAGCTTTAAGCTGCTCAGGATTCCGAGTGCGATTAACAATGCGATGAGCGCATATTCAATTGACGTTACGCCCTGTTCATCTTTTAACAACATTGGTTGGCCTCGCCTGTTGATTTGTGACAGGAGGTGTGGTCCCGCCGGTCTGACTGGGACCGCCACCTCCTTTCTGTTCGGATTCAGATTTTCTGAATCCAACCTGTGCAACAAAAAGCCCGCACCGTTTTTAGGAGGTCAGGGCTGCTTTTACCTTGCCAAACAGTGTAATCAGACCGTCGCGAACGCCTTGCAGGGTTAACAGTACGCCGATGGCAATAATTGCGGCAATCAGTCCGTATTCGATCATGGTCACACCGTCATCTTCTTTGAGAAATCTGCGAATTGTGTTGTTCATTTTTTTGTCCTTTCTTTTCAGTTTTGAATTAGCTGTAACAATAAATTTTCCTTTCGGGTACTTCTTGTGTTTAACTCCGCGTTCTCACCTCCCTTCAAGTTTATGGAATCGATCGGGTTAACTGCGCCGACCGAGAGCATATAAGCAAGCGCCATACCAATTGGGAAAATTTTCCCAAAAATTTTCCAATCTATCTATCGTGCATCTTGCCGGCCACGGCTTTGAAACCGCTCAACGCCAGTCGCATCATGGGCCGCAGAACGGATCTCAAACAGGAGAAAAAATTGAACAACTATATGATATCGTTGATTTTTAATAATTTAGGGATTTGGCTGGAAGAAGAATGGGAGCGTCTTTTGAGCCGATCGGGTAGCCGGAAGACATTGCGGTGGGTTCCGGGGATAATTTTTTTTATCGACCCGGGCGGCGGGCCAAAAAGGTGAGCGACGATGACCGTTGATTGTGAAATAAGTTTCACAATTTCAAGAATTGTTTTTCACATCTTGCGTGCGGGCATTTTCTGATCCGGTCGTAACCATCAGGATGTCGGAATGTGCCTCCGGGCGTGAGCGATGAAACCTGCCTGGCAGAGCGCGAATGTGCGGCCGGTCTTCGAGCCATGGGTAAATAATGAGGGCCTCGATCGGTCAGTTTTTCAGATCAATTCGAAGGCCGGCACTGGGGGCAGAGCCCGTGCATTTCGAGATCGTGGCCTTCTATCCGGTAACCTGTTTCAAGCGCCAGCAGCTTTTCCAGCAGGGTGAGATTGCAGGATTCAAATTCCACCACCTGGCCGCATGAGCGGCAGGTCAGCATGTGGGAATGGGAGGCATGGCGGGCGACAAAGCGATGCTCGCCGTTTTCGTCATGCACCCAATGCAGGCGTCCCAGTTTCTGAAGGGTCTTGACCGTCCGGTAGACGGTTGCATGGCCAATGCCCTTTTTCTTCAACTCGCCGGCTGCGTCGGGGATGGTATAGCCATTGGGTGCGTTGCTGAACAGTTGCCAGATTGACTCGCGCTGGTTGGTGAAGCGGTGGCCCAGTTTATGAAAGCTTTGCTTGAGGTTGTCCGCCGGATCTATGGTTTTTGAGGATTTCATGATTGACATTTTTTATCATATAAGGTTAGCGAAGGGTTAAGAATTTTTCCCGATCCTGATATTAAGGTAAGCCCGAATTTCGGTATGAAAAGGGGTCCCCTGGGAATTTGGCCATATCCAAAAAGATATGTATTTTAGGATAGACGGGGGGTCAAATTTTAGATATAAATTGCGGCTGTTTGGGTTACCTTGACTTCGGCCATGGGGTTCTTATTTTTTTCTTTTATTATCAAGCCGATAAACACCGGCTGCCGGTGTGAAAAACCGCCGGGGTGCGGCTGAACCTATTTGAATAAAATTTTCAATTTTCGAAACCATGTGCCTGGATTTGTGATGAAACTGCACCTGTACAATTCGTTGGTCCGACGAAAAGAGGAATTCAAGCCCGTCCAAGCCGGGGAAGTGGGCTTATACACGTGCGGTCCGACGGTTTATAATTTTGCCCACATCGGTAACCTGCGAACGTATATATTCGAGGATATTTTGAAGCGGGCGTTGCTTTACAACGGATACCGGGTAAAGCATGTCATGAACATCACCGATGTCGGTCACCTGACCGGCGATCGTGACATGGGCGAAGATAAAATGGAAAAAGGCGCTCAGCGCGAGGGCCGCACTGCCTGGGAAATTGCGGAGTTCTATACCCAGGCCTTTCGAACCGACATCGAGAATTTAAATATCCTTCCGCCGGACATCTGGGTCAAGGCAACCGATACGATCGACGACCAAATCGCGCTCATTGAAACCCTGGAGGAAAAGGGCTATACCTATCGCACGAGCGACGGTATCTATTTTGACACATCCAAGTTCAAGGACTATACCAAGCTTTCCCATCAGAAGCTCGAGTCCCTGCAGGAAGGAGCCCGGGTGGAGAAAAATTTGGAGAAGCGCAATCCAACTGATTTCGCCCTGTGGAAATTTTCGCCGGCGGGCGTTCAACGGCAGATGGAGTGGGATTCTCCCTGGGGGATCGGTTTTCCGGGCTGGCATATCGAATGCTCGGCGATGAGCATGAAGTTTTTAGGCAATCAGCTCGATATTCATTGCGGCGGCTCCGATCATATCGATGTACACCACACCAATGAAATAGCGCAATCAGAGGCGGCGACCGGGAAAAAATTTTTTAACTGCTGGATGCACGGTGCGTTCTTGATCATTGCGGGCGGAAAGAAGATGGCCAAAAGCGAGGGTAATTTTCTTACCCTGGACCATGCGTTCACACAGGCCGGCATCCCCCCGCTGGTTTACCGCTTTGCAGCCTTTCAGACCCACTATCGCAAGCCGATGGAATACAGTGACGCCAGCGTGCAGGCGGCTCGCAACGGCCTGGCCCACTTACAAAACCAGGTCCGGCAGATTGCCGGGAACGGCGTCGACCGGGAAGACGGGATCAGCAGCGAGCACAAAGACAAATTTTTAGAAGCCGTAAACGATGATTTGAACATGCCCCGGGCGATGGCCGCCGTGCAGGAGCTGCTCAAAAGCGATATCAGCGACGGTCAAAAGTATGCGACCATCCTTGATTTTGATCGGGTCCTTGGACTGGATCTGGACGAGCTGGATCGGCCCGAAGAATTGCCGGCTGAAGTTCAGGAACTGGCTGACCAACGGCAAAGGGCCCGGGATGCCAAAGACTGGGAGGCATCCGACCGCCTGCGCGATGAAATTCAAGCCCTGGGCTACATGGTTCAGGATACTCCGGAAGGGGTGAAAGTTATTAAAAAATGATAGACCAAGACATCCGTAAATTGTTGCAGAATCGATCGAGCGCCCGGATGACCGCCATCTGGCAGAAGGCCAAGGACCGTGATTTGACAGGTTTAGATGATGAACAGCAGCGCCTTGCCAAGATCATGGCGGAACATGAAGATGATCTTAACCTGCATTTTGAAAACGCCCATTTGGTTTACGATCCTGAGCAAGATCCGGATACGGAATATGATCCCTTTCTGCACATCACCGTGCATGCCATCGTTGAAGCACAACTGGAGGTGGGAGACCCCATTGAGGTCGTTCAATTTTTCAATGCCATGCGCCAGAAAAAGTACCACCGCCATGACGCCATCCACCTGGTAGGACAGATTTTGAGTTACTTTATTTTCGAGATGACCAAGAACCAAAAGCCTTTCGACCTGGATACCTACCGCAGATTGCTGAACAAATACAAAACCTGCGATCCGCAAGAGCTGGCGGAATTGCTGGAAAAAGAACCCCTCCTATCCGATACCGACTGAATGGGCCGCCTGATTAACCGGAGGCTTGACTCCGATCATCGACTGATGTATTAAGCCTTGCTTGTGTGTTTCGCATCAGACGACGCTGTCGTCTGTTTTTTTGTATCCTATTTTTGTCGAAGGTATTATTTTGCCGAAATATCGTATCATTGCAGTCCTGATCCTTGTCGCCCTTATGCCCGCCTTTATCGGAAACAGCCTGGCTGGACAGGACTTTGCCGTCACCGTCTACGGCGGCCGCATGACCGATGGTGATTTCGGGGAAGCCCTGACCGGTCAGGCCGATTTTATTGATGCCTACGTCCTTGTCGGTGCCCTTTCCTGGACCTTTGCCCGTTATTATGAAAATGCATTGTCATTTGAACTGGAAGGGCAGGTCGGCAAATGGTTTGAGGACTCGGATCACTGGGAGTTCAACATTCCCGTGGCGATCCGTTGGAGCAAATTTCCCTGGAACAGACATGTCGCCACCAGCCTGGCTTATGGTCTCGGCCCCTCCTTTGCATCCGAAAAACCACAAGCCGAAATCGACGAGCATGATACCACCAAAAAATTCCTGGTTTACTGGTATGCAGAACTAGCGCTCGGGCCTCCGCAAAGCAACTGGGCCGGTGTGTTGCGAATCCACCATCGTTCCGGCGCTTTCGGGCTGGTTGCCGACCGGGGTGAAGGCGGCTCCAACACGCTGTGCCTGGGATTGAAGTATCGCTTCTGATTTTCTCCCGTCTTCAAAACCGGATAGCTGAAAGATGTTGCCGAACGGCCGCCTATTCCGCCAAAGGTGTCTTCAACCGGTTCCGTTCGTTTCCTAGCGCTTGTGACGGGGGATCAAACCGTCGGCTCGACGGAGCGGTTCGCGGTGGCGGGCGCGGCCCCACGGGCGATTACACCCACCTGAAATTAATATTCCTATTGACAAAACAGACAAAATGCAACATTTTTGCATCGGACAGCCTTGCTTGAATTTCCTGGTAAAATTATCACCCCAGATGACCGTCATGAACAAATATCGTGTTTTATCTCTTTTAATCGCTGTGATTTTACTATTCCATACACCGGCCTATGGCCAGATGAGCGTGATGGTCAGCATCGCACCGCAGAAATATTTTGTGCAACAAATTTGCAAAGACTTCGTGGAGGTTCAGGTAATGGTGCCGCCCGGGGCCAATCCGGCCACCTATGAACCCAAACCGCGCCAGATGGCGGCCATTGCAAGAACCCGGATATATTTTTCCATCGGGGTGCCCTTTGAATATATCTGGTTGAAAAAAATTGCGGCGGCCAACCCGGACATGGCGGTGGTGCCCACAGACCAGGGCATTCAAAAACTTCCCATGGCGGCTGGTCACCACCACGAAGGGGCAAAGCAGCTGGATCACGGCACCCTCGATCCCCACATCTGGTTGTCTCCGCCCCTGGTGCGGAGCCAGGCTCGCACGATTCTGAATGCCATGCAGGCGGCTGATCCCGGTCATCGGTCTGTTTACGAGAGCAATTTCAAGGCGTTCATGGCACAAGTTGCCAATCTTGATGCCGAGCTTAAACGCATATTTTCCGGCAGCACCGGGCAGCGGTTTATGGTGTTTCATCCTTCTTGGGGGTATTTCGCCCAGGCTTACGGCTTAACGCAGATCCCCATTGAAATCGAAGGCAAAGAACCGAAACCCGCGCAACTCAGGGAATTGATCGAGCGTGCCCGGCAGGACGGCATTCAATTTATTTTCGTTCAACCCCAGTTTTCCGCCAGAAGTGCCAGGGTCATTGCCGGGGAGATCGGTGCCCAGGTCGTGATTGCCGATCCACTGGCCGAAGACTGGACCGCTAATTTAAGAACGGTGGCCCGTAAATTCGAAACCGCTTTGAGGTAATTTTTACAATGAGCGCTACGATCATTGATATCCAGAATCTCAATTTTTCCTACAACGGGCAGCCGGTGTTGGTGGATGTAAATTTCAGTTTGCGCGCCGGCGATTTCATGGTGATGATCGGCCCCAACGGGGGCGGTAAGACCACCCTGATAAAGCTGATGCTGGGCCTGCTAAAGGCCGACACCGGGACCGTTCGAATCTTCGGTCAATCACCCCAAAGCGTCTCCCATCGCATCGGCTATGTTCCCCAGGACGTTCATATCAACCAGAATTTTCCGGTTTCCGCCCTGGATGTGGTTCTGATGGGCAACATAAGACCGGGACGGGGGTGGTCGCGTCCTTCCCGGCAGGACCGTGCCGCCGCGATGGAAGCCTTAAGGCTGGTCGAAATGGGCGCATTTGGCAATCAGCGCATCGGTGAGCTTTCGGGTGGGCAAAAGCAGCGGGTATTGGTGGCCCGGGCCCTGGTGACGAACCCCGAGCTGCTGTTTCTGGATGAGCCGACCGCCAGCATCGATACCAAGGGTCAGGGTGAATTCTATGCCTTGCTAAAAGAGCTGAACAAGACCATTACCATCATCATTGTCAGCCATGATCTAATGGTGATATCCGGCTATGTTAAGTCGGTGGCCTGCGTCAACCAGCGTTTTCACTATCACGGCCACGCCGAGATCACCGGCGAGATGGTCGAAATGATGTATCACTGCACGGCCGAAGATACCTGTCCGGTCGAGCTGATTGCCCACGGGCTGCCGCATCGGGTGTTGCATGAGCATGATGATGAATAGGTTTCAGGTGTCAGGTGTCAGGTTTCAGCATTGTCGGTCAGTCCTCCTGACACCTGACACCTGACACCCGACACCTGAAACCTTTATAGCTTGGTCGCGAGTTTACTTTTAATACATTTTCTAAACTCAGAATTAGAAGAAGATCATGTTTGAAGCCCTGCAGTTTGAATTCATGCAAAATGCCTTGCTGGCGGGGTTATTGGCCAGCCTTATCTGCGGCGTCATGGGCACCATGGTGGTCGTCAACCGCATCGTGTTTCTTTCAGGCGGCATTGCCCATGCGGCCTTTGGCGGCATCGGGCTGGCCTTTTTTTTCGGGTGGCACTACCTGGTGGGGACCATCGGTTTTGCGCTGGCGGCCGCCGTGGTCATGGCGGTTATAACCTTAAAAGCCAAGCATCGCGCCGATACCATCATCGGCGTGATCTGGGCCATCGGCATGGCGGTTGGAATTGTTCTTTTGGATTTAACGCCGGGCTATAACGTTGATCTGATGAGTTATCTTTTCGGCAGCCTTTTAACCGTGCCGGACAGCGATCTGTGGATCATGGTCGGCGTGGGGGCCGTCATCCTGGCGGTGGTCATCTTTTTTTACCATGACTACCTGGCACTGTCTTACGATGAGGAATTTGCCCAGATACGGGGGGTTAACGTCAAAGCCTTGTATATTTTGATGATCGTCATGCTGGCTGTGGGCATCGTCATGGTGATCCAGGTGGTGGGGTTGATTCTGATCATCGCCCTCTTGACGATTCCGCCCTACATCGCCGAAAAGTTTTCAAAGTCCCTGTTTCACATGATGGTAATGTCCACCCTGCTCAGTGCCTTTTTTACCGTCGGCGGACTGTGGTTTTCTTATGAATTTAATTTGACCTCGGGTGCCGCCATCATCCTGGTGGCGGGAGTCGGCTTTCTGATTTCCCTGGGCGTCGAGCGTCTGCGGCCAAGGGGCGGTGCATGATCAACTCCACCAGGTGACAGAATCGCGGCTGGAAGCCGCTGCCACGACCAAATTGATCTTTTTGTTCTCCGCCTTCGGCGGATGCGAAGTGAGAAGACTTATGTGTCAACACTGTGATTATTCAGACTTGCTGGAAAGCTCCGGTTTGGGGTACACGCCCAACCGCCACCGCGTTCTGGAGGTCGTCGGCAACAACAGCGGCCCGCTGAGTGCCCAGCAGATATTCGAGACCCTCAGCCGAACCGATAACATCAACCGGGTGACCGTGTATCGCATCCTGGATGTCCTGGTTGACAAGGGCCTGGTCGAGCGCATCAGAGGCGGCGGGCGCTCCTTTGTCTACGGTCTGGCCCCCAACCGGAATCACCCGGCCCATCCCCATTTTTATGCCTGAACCCCCATAGCCTGGACGTCGACCTGCAGGCCATGCAGCGCACCTTCCCGGGGGTGATTGAAAACGTGGAGGTCCGTGTGGACGGGGTGTGTAAAAACTGCCTGAAGACAGAGGTCAGAAGACAGATGACAGAGGACAGAAGACAGAAGGCCGATGACCCTGTTTCGCCTGAAAGGCTTCGCAGGGCAGGCAGAAGGTAGAGGAAAGTGGCTAGGGGACAGATGTCTGAGAACGGATTTCTGAATTTATTTCTAAAATAAGGTTAGCCGATGAATTATATCATTATGCTCTTCGGTGCTTTTCTGGTACATGCCGCCGTGTGATAGATCCAGTTGCTGCCAATGTGATTATCGAAAAATCCGGAAAAATGTGAGGAGGAAAAAACAGAATGAATCATGAAATTGCCAAAAAGGAGTTGAGTGCAGCTTGAGCAGGTTTTGCGGTTATAAACTATAATCCTGTGGAGGAAGCAAATCGTGAACATAAAAACTCCAGGCGTTATTTTTCTATTTTGTCTGATAATCGCGCCGTTTCCAGCTTTTGCCGGTGACTTTGATGGATCAAAACCACTGACAGGTTCCGTTGAAAAAATTCTTGAAATCTATCCAACCAGCATCAATAAGGATGCTGACCCCGACGCGGTAGGCCTTCCACGAAATTTTGTCATAGATTTTGAAAAAAAAATAGTGCAGCCATCAAAGGATAGCCTGGTTAGAAGAATCAGCAGGATCAAGCGGGTTGAGCATATAGAAAATAAACTGATCCTCCAGGGCATCGAAGAGGGGGTGGAAAACGTTGATGACGGTTTAGCCTGGAGCATAGCGATCTCCAAGCAAACGGGTAAAGTCATTCTTTCTGCATCGGGTGACGGAGTGGCCTATGTCGTATTCGGCACATGCACGCCAGTTGAGAATAAAAAAAAATAGCCGGAGACAACCACATTGCCGTAATATGATGGCCACAATCATTCATTGGGAGGATCAATCATGCCCATTGAGATACAAGACCTCGATGGCGGCAGGGGTAATCTGATCGTGAACCGAGGAGCGGTTGCGGATCAGGAGCTGATCGATTTTTGGAAAAGCCATCTAAGCCACAACAAAGAAAGGATTAAAACATATAAATATATTATTCTGGATAACACGGAATTAACGAAGATGGCTATCACTGAGGCAACGGTTGATGTTGTTGCAGAACTTTTTGCCGATACTGCGAAAGCCCATCCGGATCCCCTGGTTGCCGTGATCGCTTATGCAACAGTTGGCGCCAATTTAGATCTCTTGAAAAGAATTGAGAGGTTGCACAAATTATTCATTTACCGGTCGAGCTGGGAAACCAGGCTGTTTAGAACCAAAGGCCAGGTTGTGAGATGGATCAGGGAAAGGGTAAGAGATAAATTCGGAATCGATGACCTGACATTTAGCTGAAGACAGATCATAAGTCCTTTAAATAGGCAAACTGGATGGATAATCCGATATGGCTTTTCGCAAACGCTGGATCGATCTGCTTTACAAGACAGCTACCGGTGCCCGAAAGATCCGAACCCTTTTGACACCGATCGGGGTGCTGGTTTTTGGGGCGTTCACGGCCTTGTTCGTGGTTGCTGCAATTTGGGTCGACAGGTTGCTAAACCTGCCCGGTTTGCTGCCGGAGGGCGCCAGGCTGCCCGTGGCCATCCCGATGATGGCAGTGGGGCTTGCCGTTGCGGGCTGGTCCGGGTTTCATTTTCTGAAAGTCAAGGGCACGCCGGTTCCTTTCAATCCGCCTCCCAAAGTGGTCGACACCGGGCCTTACCGCTACGCGAGAAATCCCATGCTGACGGGTGTCTTCCTGTTTTTGTTCGGTCTGGGATTTTGCTTCAACTCTTTTGCGCTGGTGTTCTTCTT
>WOR8_10000986_pt1 | contig 29210 bp, 25 predicted proteins | sample DeeMarSeWOR38_10_FD_19890 | JGI IMG/M metagenome (IMG submission 19890) | reverse complement strand
GACGACTACCGCGCCGCGGGTATCCCGATGCTGCCCGTCGTCGTCGATGACGCGACGTCCACGCGCACGATCCTCGCCCACGCCATCGCGCTGTCGCTGCTGTCGATCCTGCCGCTGTGGTATGGAATGAGCTGGCTGTATGGCATGGGCGCCGTTGCCGGTGGTGCGTACTTCGTCTACGCCTGCCTGACGCTTGCCAGAGAACCCGGTCGCAGCAATGCGTGGCGCGCTTTTGCCGCCTCGATAGTGCAGCTCGGCTTACTCATGCTCGGCGCCATCCTGGATCGGCTGCTCCTGGGCTGAACGATGACAAGGACGCTGGCCACAGTCTGCCTCTTGCTAGCGGCGCTGGCAGGCAGCGCGCAGGAATACGACAGGGATTCGGCGCTGACGATCAGCCAGGCCGCGATCGGCACCCGCCTGGAGGATTTTCGATTCCGCGACACCCACGGCCAGGCGTTCGACCTGGCCCGTCTTCGCGGCCGGCCGCTCGTCATCAGCATGATCTACACGAGTTGTCACCACGTGTGTCCGATGATCACACGGAACCTCGTCGACATCGTCGACGTCGCCCGAGACGCGCTCGGTAACGATTCGTTCTCGGTCGTGACCGTCGGATTCGACTGGCAGGTCGATTCACCAGAGCACATGCGACAGTTCGCGACACAGCAGGGGGCTGCGGGCATCGGCGACTGGCATTTTCTCGCCGGTGACGCACCGACCATCAGCGCCCTGAGCGACAACCTCGGCTTCGTTTTTTATCCCAGCGCCAAGGGCTTCGATCACCTCACCCAGACGACTATCGTCGACAGGAACGGATTCATTTACAGGCAGCTATACGGTGTAGACCTCGACACGCAGACGCTGGTGGAACCGCTCAAGGAGCTGGTCTTCGACACGCCTCGAAGCGCGGGGCTGATCGAACACTGGGTCAGCACGTTCAGGCTGTTCTGCACGGTATACGATCCGAACAACGACCGTTACCGCTTCGATTATTCGATCTTCATGACGATCGCCGTCGGTCTCCTCTGCCTGGGCGCGGTTGCTACATTCATCGTGCGCGAATGGCGCAACGCGAAATGACGGCACCGTGGCATTCCTGAAGCACGCACTGTACGGACTGTTTGCCAGGGCCGAGTATTTGTTCGAATACGCATTCGGCCAGCGCTACAACCCGTTCACGTGGCTGGGCGCCTTCGGCTGGTACTTCTACTGGATTACCGCGGCAACCGGTATCTACCTGTATATCTTCTTCGACACCGGCATCGTCGACGCCTATGCATCCGTCGAGTACATGAGCAACGAGCAATGGTACGCGGCCGGTATCATGCGAAGCCTGCATCGCTATGCATCGGATGCGCTCGTTGTCGTCGTCGTGCTGCACCTGCTTCGTGAATTCGCCATGGACCGATTACGCGGCAAGCACTTCTTCGCCTGGCTGACCGGAGTGCCGCTGCTGGCATTCATTTATATCTGCGGCATCAGCGGCTACTGGCTCGTGTGGGACAAACTGGCCCAGTACATCGCGGTAGCCACCACCGAGTGGCTCGATGCATTGCCGTTTTTTGCCGAGCCGATTGCCAACAATTTTCTCGACAGCACGACGCTCGGTGGCCGTTTCTTCACCCTGATGGTGCTCATCCACATCTTCGCGCCGCTGTTCATGCTGCTGCTGATGTGGGTCCACGTGCAACGCCACTCCAGCGCCCGCGTCAACCCGCCGCGCGGCCTCGCGATCGGCACGATGGCCGCCCTGCTCGCGCTGTCCGTCATCTACCCTGCCGTTAGCCAGGGGCCCGCGGACCTCGACGTGGTGCCGGCCACAGTAAACCTCGACTGGTTCTACCTTGCCGGGTACCCGTTGTTCGAAGTCGTGCCGGGCGGCCGGCTGTGGCTCTATCTCGGCGGCGGCTTCGCGCTGCTCGCCGCCCTTCCGTGGCTGCCGCCCGAAGGCAGGAAGCCGGAAGCGCGAGTCAGTCTCGCGAACTGCAACGGCTGCTCGCGCTGTTTCGATGATTGTCCGTTCAGCGCGATTACCATGGTGGCGCGCTCCGATGGCAGGCCGTACGAACTCGAACCGGCGGTGAACCCCGACAACTGCACGAGTTGCGGCATATGCGCCGGATCCTGTCCGACCTCGACGCCCTTTCGTCGTGCAAAACCGATCCAGCCCGGGATCGAGCTGCCCCACAGGACCATCAGCGAACTGCGTGAGCGCGTCATGGCACCTCTGACTGCGAGGGGCGACGAACCGCGGATCATTGTTTTCGCCTGCGACCAAGGCAACGCCGACATTCTCGGGGATGAAACCGCCGGGGTCCGCGTAATCAAACTGCCCTGCGTCGGCATGCTGCCGCCGTCATTCATCGACTACGCATTGTCACGGCGATTCGCCGACGGCGTCATGCTTGCGGGCTGCGCGGCAAACGATTGCTTCCACCGACTCGGCAACGAGTGGACGATGCGGCGGATGGCGAGGCAACGCGATCCGCACCTGCGACAGCGCGTAGCGGGCGAGCGTGTCGAAACGGCGTGGCTGCCACCCGGTGCACGACACCGCCTCGGAGTGGCGCTGCACAGGTTTCGCGAGAAACTCCGGGGACTGCCGCATGAATAGCGGGCTGCGCATCGTCTTGCAGGTGCTCATGTACGCCGCATTTGCCGCCGGCGTCGGCTACCTGTCGGCCTCGCCGGCATACGACTATGCCGATGCGAGCGAGGCAACGATCAAGCTGTCACTGAGCCACGCAGCCAACCGGGTCAAACCCTGTGTGCGCCTGACGCCGCAGCAGGTTGCCGAACTTGCGCCGAATATGCGGCACACCGAAGAGTGCGAACGGCAACGGCTGCCGCTGGTCGTCGAACTGGAGATCGACGGCGCTGTGAGGGCTCGTATAGTTGCACCGCCTTCGGGGCTCTGGAGCGACGGGCCGGCTTCCATCTACCAGCGATTCGAAATCGAGCCCGGAACCCACACGTTAACGGCAAGACTGCGCGACAGCCATCGCAGCGAGGGCTGGGATTACACACATACCGAGGACGTTTCTCTCGTTGCCGGTCGTTACTTCACCGTCACTTTTCGTGCCGAGTCAGGAGGCTTCAGTTTCCGATGAGCCTGATCGAATGGAAGCCCGAATTCAGTGTCGGCAATGCGGCAGTCGACCACGAGCACCGCGAACTTATCGACCTGATCAACGGTCTGCATGCCACCCTGCACAAACAACCGGACAGGGACCACATCGCGGCCGGTCTCGGCGAAATCTACGCGCAGATCGCCGCCCATTTCGCGCTCGAGGAGAAGATCATGCGCGACGCCGCCTACGGGGACATCGGCCCCCACAAAGCGGACCACGAAGCCCTGCTCGACCAGCTCGCCGACATCATCTACGGCGTCGAGATCGGCGCCACGCTTGACGAAGACGATCTGTCGTCACGACTGGATCGTTGGTTTTCCGACCATTTCCGTACCCATGACGCGAAGCTCCACCGGCAGCTGTGAGCGTCCGCAGCCGCCCTCTCCACAGGCCGCGGCTTTCGGTGCTACACTGATCAAACAGGGCTGAGGCCGTACCCGAAAACCAGAAAAGGCGGCGGGCCCGACATCGATCGGTCTCATTCCCGTTACAGTGCCGGGATCGGCTGCGTGCCGGAGCGCCGGCTACACGTCCACCCCTGCGGACCTTGCAATGACCACACTGGAACTCGGCCACGAGCAACAGGCAATCCAACCGGAACGGCGCCTCGTCGCCGGTCGCTATCGCCTGCATGCGCGAATCGGCCGCGGCCGGCTCGGCGATATCTACGAAGCCGAGGACGAGGGGTACCGGGAGCTCGGGGTCGGTGGCCGCGTGGCGCTGCAGCTGCTACCGGACAGGATCGCCCTGGACAACGGGCTCTTCAGCAAGCTCAAGCTGGGCTACACGGTACTGCGCGCCGGTTCGCACCCGAATCTCGTCTCGTACCTGGATATCGACCATGACGGGAAGTTCGGCTACCTCGCCATGGAGTTCCTCGACGGCGCCTCGCTGCGCTTCGTGCTCGACGACGTTTCGACGCTCCCCCTCGATGAAACGATACCCGTCATTCGGGCGATCGGGGATGCGCTGGGCTTCCTGCACGCCAAGTCGATGGTTCACGGCCAACTGAACGCAGAGAACGTCTTCATCACCGAGAACCTCGAGGTCCGCCTGCTCGATGTCGTACCGCTGGATTCCGCATCGACAATCTTGCGCGGGGTCGCGTCCAGGGACCCCTTCAGTCGGGCAGATGCAGACGACGACATTTATGGGCTCGCCTGTCTTACCTACGAGATTCTGGCCGGCAAACATCCATTCAATTTCCATCCGCCGGAAGAAGCGAGTATGGCCGGCCTGCAGCCCGCACGGATTCGTGCCCTGCCGGAGCGGCAGTGGAAGGCAATATGCCGCGGGCTGTCCTTCGACAGCGACAAGCGACCGGCGACGGTGCGCGAATATCTTGACGAACTGGGCGTAAGCGGAACGGAGCGGCTGCGATCGTCCGCGAATGGCGCGCCCGAGCGCGACGCCGACCCGGTTCCGCGTCAGAAGGAAGCGCCGCCGATTGTACGGCAGGTACCGCCCGCACGCGGCGATGCAGGCAACACGGATCGCCAGTCGGGCCCGGTCATCGCGCCGGCACCCGCCAGCGACAAGCGGCGCGAGATCGCCCGCACCCGGCGTAAACGTGCCAGTCGCACGCGGTCACTGATTTTGCTTCCGGTGCTGGCAGGCCTGGTCGCCTGGTATTTTTATGGCCAGCCCGGCAACGATATTGCCGAACTGGCGGCAATGACAGAGTCGTACCTCGACCCCGCCCCCGAAGCGCGAGGCGTCACAACAGCAGTCACGACGCCAGGCCAGGATGCAGCGACGCCCATCGAAGAGCCCCCCGTGGCGGCGGCCGCTGAACCGTTGCCGCAAGCGGTCGCAGAACCGGTCGTCTCCGAGGCTCCCGACTCCGCGGCATCGCTGCCTGACGCGGAGACGGATGCCGACGCCGACGCAGAAATCGTTTCGCAAGACCGTACACAGGGCAGTACCCTGATACAGTCGTTCGTCACCGTCTACGAACGCGACGGCGCCGCTCGAATCGCCTTTCGACGCCCGGTCGGCACCACGGGCACGCTGGTCTGGTGGAGCGCCGACCATACCGCCATAGGGGATACGGACTTCATCCCGCTGCAGCAGCCGGTCACAGCATTCGCCGCCGGGGAAGAAGCAGAGACACTGCACGTCCCCCTCATAAACGATGGGCTGCCGGAACCTCGGGAAACGTTTTACGTCTACCTCGGACAGCGCAACCCGACGTCAGGAGCGCTCGAGCCGATCGCACGGGTCCGTGTCGATATCAACGACGACGACTGACGTCACCTGATTTTCCACACGAGGTAACAGCATCATGCGTCTGGTCGTATCTCTGGTGCTTGGCTTGATGGCGGTCGCCGCCGCTGCTTCGGATGACAGCGCAATGGAAGACCGCGTCGCATCGATACTCCGGCAGATGACTCTCGAGGAGAAGATCGACCTGATCGCCGGTGTCGACTTCTTCTATCTTCGCGGTGTGCCGCGGCTGGGCGTGCCGCGGCTGAAGATGGCGGACGGACCCATGGGGGTCCGGAACGACGGCCCGGCAACGGCCTTCGGCGGCGGCATCGCGCTGGCCGCTACATGGAATACCGAATTGGTCGAACGTATTGGCGTCGAGTTCGGGCGCGAGGCCCGCGCAAAAGGCGCGCACTTTTTGCTCGCCCCGGGCGTCAATATTTACCGCGCACCCGTTGCCGCCCGCAACTTCGAGTACTTCGGCGAAGACCCGTTCCTGGCCTCGCGGATGGCGGTGGGCTTCATCAAGGGAGTGCAGAGCCAGGGTGTGGCCGCCACCATCAAGCACTTTGTAGCCAACAACTCCGAATTCGACCGCAACAATACGGACTCCATCGTGGCCGAGCGCGTGCTACGCGAGATCTACCTGCCTGCTTTCGAGGCAGCCGTGAAGGAAGCGCAGGTCGCGGCCATCATGGACGGCTACAACCTGACCAACGGTCTGTACATGTCACAGCACGGATACCTGAACAACGATATCGTGAAGCAGGAGTGGGGATTCAGGGGCGTAATCATGTCCGACTGGATCTCCACCTACGACGCAATTGGCGCGGCGAACGGTGGACTGGATATCGAGATGCCGTCGGGGAGCCAGTTCAACCGCGGCAATCTCCTGCCCGCAATCGAAACGGGCAAGGTCAGCATGGCCACGCTCGACGACAAGGTAAGACGAATACTGCGCGTAGCGGTGACGTTCGGCTGGCTGGACCGCGAGCAGCTCGACACGACCATTCCACGATACAACGTGGACGCGCACGAAATTGCGCTCGCGGGTGCGCGCGAAGGCATGGTGCTTCTCAGGAACGAGAACGACCTGCTGCCGCTCGATCGAAGCGAAATCAAATCCATTCTCGTGGTTGGGGGTAATGCGTACCCCGCGGTTACGGGCGGCGGAGGCAGCTCGAAAGTCGAGCCGTTCAATGCCGTCAGTATCCTCGAAGGCATGGCCGCCGTTGCGGGCAAAAGCATTCGAGTGCACTACGCTCCCGGCCTGATGCCCCTGGAGGCGATGGTTTACGCCACACAGTTCAGTACTACGGCAGATGGCGCTACCCCTGGCCTCAATGCCGAGTACTTCCCGACTCGGGACCTCTCCGGAGATCCCGTCCTGACGCGCGTAGAGCCGGCGGTCGCGATTGGTAGCGGCTTGGGAGCCTCGCCCTACCCGGACGGCACCTTGTCAGAGCGCTGGACAGGCTTCTATAACGCCGATGCAGCCGGCACGTACGATTTCTTCGTCGCGTCCTCGGGTGACGGCGGCGGTTTCTACCGCCTGTTCGTGGACGACGACCTCGTGCTGGACAACTGGTCGCTGAACAGGGCCATCGTCGACTTCGTGACCGTCGAGCTCGACAGCGGCGCCCACAAAATTGTCCTTGAACACCATGGGCGGCAGAAATGGCCCGGGGCAAGATTGCAGCTTGGCATATCTCGGCACGGCGACCGGGTCGATGATGCGGCCCTTGAACTCGCCGCAAGCGTCGATGCCGTCGTTGTGGCAGCCGGCTTCGATGCATCGACCGAATCCGAGGGCGCCGACAGGACGTTCCGGCTGCCGCCGGGGCAGGAGGAACTCATCCGTGAGATGGCCGCGGCGAATGATCGGACGATCGTGGTTATGACCTCCGGCGGAAGCGTCGATATGAACGATTGGCTGGGTCGGGTTCCGGCACTTTTGCAGGCCTGGTTCCCGGGGCAGGAAGGAGGCACGGCCGTGGCCGAAATACTACTCGGTGAGGTAAACCCGTCCGGCCGACTGCCTGCTACCTTCGAAGAACGCTGGGAAGACAACCCGGCGCACGACCATTACTACCCGCAACCCGGCACCAACAAGATCGTGTACAAGGAAGGCATTTTTGTAGGCTACCGGGGCTTCGAACAGAATGGGGTTGCGCCGCTGTTTCCCTTCGGTTTCGGACTGTCATACACGACGTTCAATTACAGCGAACTCGAGATCTCGCCGCAATCGACACGGGACGGCGATGTGAGTGTTTCCTTCGACGTGGCGAACACAGGTGATCGCGCCGGCTTCGAGGTAGCGCAGTTGTATATCAGCGACGCGCACAGCGAGGTGCCGAGGCCGCCGAAAGAACTGAAGGGCTTTGTCAAAGTCCATCTGAAACCGGGTGAAACGCGGCGGGTGACGATGATGCTCGACAGGCGTGCACTCGCGTACTACGACGCAGACAGCGCAGGCTGGGTAGTCACACCCGGAGAGTTCGACGTGCTGGTCGGCCGGTCCAGCGCATCCATAGAGTTACGCGGCAAACTGACGTTTACAAACTGACTACCAGGCTGCTATACACGGTAGCCGCTTCGACCTGGCAAGAGTGATGAATCTGTTTACCAAGCTGCATGGACGCCGGGTGCCGCCGGGGCTCGAATGGCAGATCCTGAAGAGACTGCCGATAATCACGCTCGTCGGCCTGCTGATTCCCGTGGCGATGGCCGTTCTCGTGCGTGTGCTGCCGGCGGAGCAGGGTATCGACATTGCCAAGCACGTCAGGTCAGTTGACATATTTGCCATTGCCACCGCGATAACCTTCGCTACCGCCGTGCTTACGCTCGCCATCGGCTGCATCGTGGTTTACGTGATGAAAGGTCCGGCTTATGTCGCGGATGCTTATCCCCTGCAGCATTCGGATCGCCCCTCTACCGTTGCTGCAGTGCGGGACGAGCCTGACGACCGCTGACGACGCACTCGAGAGTTGAAATTTATTGCCCAGCCGCTAGGGTAGTAGATGAAGGCGCCCGCCTGCCCCTGCAGCAAAGGCGCTGTCACCCGGTGTTAAATCCCTGCAAAGGAGGCAACCATGGGAATGCTCGACAAGTGGTTCGGCGGCAAGAACGACTATCCTCCCCTTCCCGCCGACAATGAAGCCAGCGCCAGACTGGACGAAGTCAAACCGCAGCTCGAGGAACTGGCGAACCGCATCCACGATCATCTGGAAGTCGTTCCCGGCGAGCACGAGGCCTATGTCTATCTCGGCAAGCCACCGAAACGGTTTGGCATCGCATGGCTCCACGACGGCAAGGTTGACGGCCTGAACGAACTGGTCGACCAGCACAAACTGTCTCAGTCACAGGTGCAGAAACTGGTCGGCGCCCTCGGCGCGGCTTACGAGCACGCAAGCGAGGCGCCGCGTTATTCGACCGAGATCGCAGGCAAACAGATCACGGTGATTCCGTCCCGCGGATTGGGGAAGGAGGTTCACCAGATCATCGAAGGCGCGATCCACTGACAGATTGATCGCCCCTGCCGGCCGACCGGCCTGAATTGGACGGCCGGCTGATTCTCGATATGCCCTGTGCGATAGGGCAGCGGTCTTGTTTGTTTGAGCATGGCGGCAGGCGCCTTGCTGCGGCATAGAGCCCGACCTCAACAAGCTCGAGAAGCCCCACGAGAAACGCCTCGACACCGGGCAGACCGGGTAGCCTGTGTCCCGCACAGCCTCGACCGCCACTCCCGCCCCTGCAAGGGGCGCGGGGCGCGGTAATTACGTGTGCAACCAATGGCGCGATCGCGCTAGAATCCTGCGCCCCGATCGCCTAACACGACCATTTTGGATTGGAGAGCCCCATGCGGACAGCAATCACCATCGCATTCCTCGGATTCCTGGCGTCTACCGCCGCCGCCGACACCCGTCTCCTCAGGTTTCCGGACCTGCACGGCGACACGGTCGTTTTCACCTATGCGGGCGATCTCTGGCTCGCCGACACGGCTGGCGCCAATGTCCGCCGGCTCACCTCGCACCCGGGCCAGGAGTTGTTTGCCCGGTTCTCGCCCGACGGCCGCCACATCGCCTTCACCGGCCAGTACGACGGCGGCGAGCAGGTCTACGTGGTGCCCGTCACCGGGGGTGAACCGAAGCGACTGACCTGGTATCCCTCCGAGGGGCCGCTGCCGGCCCGGTGGGGTTATGACCACCAGGTGTACGGCTGGACGCCGGATGGCGAGGCCGTGCTGTTCCGGTCTCTGCGCGAGGGATTCAGCCTCACGGATTCGCGCCTGTACACGGTCAAGATGTCGGGCGGCCTTCCCGAAGCACTGCCGATGGTCGTTTCGGGCGCCGGCGCGCTGTCACCCGATGGCGAACGTGTCCTGTTTTCACCGCTGTTTCGCGACTTCCGTACCTGGAAACGCTACGAGGGCGGCTGGGCGCAGGACCTGTTTATCTTCGAACTCGACGGCTCCGGGTCACGAAATATCACGAAGCACGTGCGAACCGACCGCGATCCGATGTGGATGCCCGAGGGTATCTTCTTCGTCTCCGATCGCGACGACTACCTGAACATCTACGCCTTCGACGAGAACAGCGGACAGACACGCCAGCTGACGAGTTACGAAGGCCAAGACGTGCGCTGGGCAAGTGATGACGGCTCTCATCGTATCGTCTATGAACTGGACGGCGCCCTGCACATCCTCGACGCGCGGACGGGCGACGACCGCGCGCTCACGATCTCGGTCCCGGCGGACACCGGCTTCGAACTCGGCGAACTGGTGAAGGTTGCCGGGAATCTCGAAGCCTTCGACATCAGCCCGAACGGCGAGCGCGTGGTTGTGGCCGCGAGAGGCGAAGTGTTCTCCGTACCCGTGGAACACGGTGTGTCCCGCAACCTGACAAACAGCGTGGGCGCTCATGAACGCGAAGTAGCCTGGTCGCCGAAGGGCGATCGCGTCGCCTGGATTTCCGATGCGAGCGGCGAAGAGGAGATCTACATTGCCGACCACCTCGGGCAGGCCGCTGCGGCGCGGGTAACCGGCGAATCTTCGACCAGGCTTTACAGCCCGGTGTTTTCGCCCGACGGCAGCAAGATCGCCTACGGCGACTCGGAAGCGAGAATTTTCGTCGTTGACAGCGACGGCCGCAACAAGCGGCAGGTGGCGGACGATCCCGGGTTCCCGCAGCACGACTACTCCTGGTCTCCCGATTCGCGCTGGCTCGCTTACTCGATGGAAGACGAAAACGGCTACCGGTCGCTGCACATCTGGGACAGCGGCTCCGACAAATCGCGCCGCATAACCGGCGAGATGTTCAGCGAATATAACCCGGTCTTCGCGCCGGGCGGGGGCCAGCTGTATTTCCTGTCGGATCGCATGTTCGCGCCCCAGATCGACCTGCTCGAGTGGAACTACGCGAACAACCGGCAGACGGGTGTTTACGCCATGCTGCTGACACCGTCGGCCGAAAACCCGTTTGCGCCGCGTAACCAGGAAGGCCTGCCGGAAAAAGACCGCGATGAAGATGAAAAGAAGCCGGACGCCGGTGCGCCGAAGGTCGATATCGAGTTCGACGGCCTGGCTTCCCGGGTTGCCCGCGCGCCCATCGACTTCGACAACCTCGGCGGTCTGTCGGTAACCGGGGAGCACCTTTTATTCGTCGGTAGCCCGGCGTTCTTCTATGGCCGTGACATTGAGCCCGGCGCACAGCTGCGCGCTTACTCCTTCGAGGAACGCGAGGTCTTCAACATCGCGGACAAGGTCGACGGTTACGCGCTCGCGACAGGCGCAAACCAGGTGGTGGTGGTCCAGGAAGGCGCGCTCAACCGCTTCGAAATCAAGAAAGACGAACAGCAGGCGAAGAAAGTCGATCTCGACGGCCTCGCGGCTCTCCGCGTGCGCGCCGTCGAGTACGAGCAGATCTTCGACGAGGTCTGGCGGCGCTTTCGAGACCACTTCTACGTCGAGAACATGCACGGCTATGACTGGGACGCACTGCGCGACCGCTATCGTCCCTTGCTCCGGCACGTTGCGCACCGGGTGGACCTGAACTACCTGATCGGCGAGATGATCGCCGAGCTGAACGTGGGCCACGCCTACATCGCGGGAGGCGACATCGCGGCAACGGAGCGATCGAGCGATGCATTGCTCGGGGCGACCTTCGAGCTGGACGAGGCTGCCGGCCTGTACCGCATTGCCGGGATCTATGCCGGCCAGAACGAGGAAGACAAGTACCGCTCGCCGCTGACCGAGCCCGGCATTGCCGCGAAAGCGGGCGATTACGTGCTCGCGATCGACGGGCGTGCGTTGACGGCGGACACCAACCCGTACGCGCTGCTAAAAGGCCGCGGCGGCCGGCTGCTCGAACTCACGCTGGCCGATAACGCGCGCGGCAAGGATCGTCGCACCATCCTCGTGAATCCGATCGCAAGCGAAAACGACCTGCTCTACCTCCGCTGGGTGGCGGAGAATCGGGCGCGCGTCACGCGCGAGACCGACGGCAAGATCGGCTACCTGCACATCCCAGACATGGCTGCGGCTGGTATCTACGAATTCACGAAGTGGTTCTATGGCCAGGTCCGGAAGCAAGGCCTGATCATCGACGTGCGCGGCAACGGCGGCGGCAACGTCTCGCAGATGGTCATCAACCGTCTCGCCCGCGACCTCGTGTTCATGGGCTACGACCGTGGTGTCGACAACCTCGACACCTATCCGAATATCGTATTCACCGGGCCGCTGGTTGCGTTGCTCGACGAGGATTCCGCATCCGACGGCGACATCTTCCCCGGCGCATTCAAGGCCATGAACCTCGGGCCGCTGATCGGCAAACGGAGCTGGGGCGGGATCATCGGTATTACCAACCTTGGGCCGCTCATGGATGGCGGTACGGTGTTCGTGCCGCAATTCGCGACGGCGTCTGCCGAGGGCCAATGGGCCATCGAAGGAGTGGGCGTCGAACCCGACATCGAGGTCGACAATCCGCCGGAGGCCGTATTGCGCGGTGAAGACCCGCAGCTGGAGCGCGCCATACGCGAAGCCATGCAGCGGCTCAGCACGCGGCCGGGCACGCTGCCACCGCGGCCGGCGGACCCGGTGAAGACGCCGGGTTCCGGGACGCCCTGATGCTCTGGAAACGCGTGCCCGACGTCGCAGAACTGCAGCAGACGACAGAGGGCACGCTGCTCGAACACCTTGGCCTCATGATAGAGGGCGTCGGTGACGACTGGATATCGCTCAGGATGCCGGTGGACCACCGCACCATCCAGCCCTACGGCATCCTGCACGGCGGCGCATCCCTCGCGCTTGCCGAGTCGCTCGGCAGCCTGGCATCGGTCCTGTGCATAGAAGATCCCTCGACGCACACGGCGGTCGGCGTCGAGATCAACGCCAATCACCTGCGGCCCGTGCCGGACGGCCAGTTCGTAATCGGCACCCTTTCGCCCATACGGATCGGCCGCCGCATGCACGTCTGGAACATCGAGATACGCGATCCGCAGGACAGGCTGGTCTGCATCAGCCGTCTGACCATCATGATCGTCGAACGCAGTTGATCACATTCTCGTTACATTTGCCGTCCAGAGGGCACGGCGGAACACAGGAGGAAGCGGGATGAGCGAGGAAATCCGGGGCATTGCTCTGACCGAAGAGATCAGCAACTCGCAGAAGTTGTTCGTTCGCTACCTGGTGGCCGTGCTTATCGACCTGACGGTCCTGAACCTGTTCGACGAGTTCTGGGAACTGGTCACGGTTGATCCTTTTTCGGTATCGGTGCTGGCGGCAATACTGCTGCAGGTGCTCCTGAAAGCGACGCTGGTACTCGAGCACAAGGTCGCCGCCTACTTCAACGCAAAGAGCGGCGGGTTGGCCAGGTTCATGCGCTTTTTCACGGCGTGGCTGATCCTGTTCGGCTCGAAGTTCGCCATGCTGGGAGCAATCGACTTCGCGTTCGGTGACGATGTCCTGTTCACCGGCCCTTTGCACGGCGTCGTGTCGTTCATTGTCGTCGTAGTGGTGATGCTCGCGGCCGAGGAAATCGCGGTGCGCATCTACCGCCGGCTCGGCAACCGCGGCGAGCCGGACCGGGAACCATAATAAAGTATGTACTAATTTAGTATATTCTAATATACTATACTGTATTATTTCCCGTTCTCACCGAGCCCGTCTGCAATGAACAAGAAAATGTCTCTCGAGCACGCCGTCGAAGCCTTCGCAGGATTCATGGTGTTGCTGTCCGTCGCCCTCACCTACTTTGTCCACCCGGCCTTCGTATGGCTCACAGTCTTCGTCGGTGCAAACCTGTTCCAGCAGGCATTCACCGGTTTCTGTCCCGCTGCCATCATCATGCGCAAGGCTTTCGGTTTCCGGCCGGCTGCAGAACCCGGCGGCTGATCGGCCGGGGCCTGAGCGATGCTGGACGCACTGTTGCTGTCCCGTTTGCAGTTCGCTGCAAACATCAGCTTTCATATCCTGTTCCCGATGATCTCTATCGCCCTTGCCTGGGTACTGCTGTTCTTCAAGCTGCGATTCAACGCAACCGGGGACGAGAAATGGATGAATGCGTACCGCTTCTGGGTGAAAGTGTTCGCGCTGACCTTCGCCCTCGGGGTCGTTAGCGGCATCACCATGAGTTTTCAGTTCGGCACCAACTGGCCGGGCTTCATGAACACCGTCGGTAATATCGCCGGACCGTTACTGGCTTACGAAGTACTGACCGCATTTTTCCTGGAAGCGACGTTCCTCGGCATCATGCTGTTCGGCTTCAAGCGCGTGAGCAACCGCATGCACACGGTGGCAACCGTGCTGGTCGCGGTGGGCACGAGCTTGTCCGCATTCTGGATCCTGGCGCTGGTCTCCTGGATGCATACACCGACAGGATTCGAAATGCGCGACGGCGTTGCGCACGCAACGAGCTGGATGGACGTTATTTTCAATCCCTCGTTCGGCTACCGGCTGGTTCATACCATGCTCGCGTCGTTCCTCACGGTGTCGTTCCTGCTCATGGGCCTGTCGGCATACCGGACCCTGCGCAATGACGCCACCCCGGCCGTCAGCGCTGCGCTTCGGATCGGCGTGATCATGGCGGCCGTTCTGACGCCCGTGCAGATTTTCACGGGCGATATGCACGGCCTGAATACCCTGGAGCACCAGCCCGCGAAGGTGGCGGCGATGGAAGCGCTGTGGGAGACACAGCGCGGCGCGCCGCTCGTGCTGTTCGGCTTGCCCGACGCCGAAACGCAAAGCAACCGTTTTGCGATCGAACTTCCCGGGATGGCGTCGCTGATCCTCACCCACGACATGCAAGGTGAAGTCAAAGGCATCAACGAGTTCCCGGGCGCACACCCACCGGTCGCGCCGGTGTTCTGGTCGTTCCGCGTAATGGTGGGCACCGGTGTACTGATGCTGCTCGTTTCCTGGGCCGCCGCATGGTCACTCAAGCGTAGGTCCAGGCTGCCGCCGATACTCCTCAAGGCGCTCGTCGTCATGACGTTCGCCGGCTGGGTGGGCGTGCTCAGCGGCTGGTACACCACCGAGATCGGGCGCCAGCCGTTTCTCGTAACGGGCGTGCTGCGCACCGCGGACGCCGTGACCAGCGTTCCTGCCGGAAACATCGGCCTGACACTGGCACTCTACCTGCTTCTCTACGCGGTGCTGATAACGGCGTACATCTCCGTGGTCTTCTACCTCGCACGGCAGGCCGGGCAGGCCGGCGCAAAGACGGCCGAACCCACCGCTCACGGCCCCAGGGTCCTTGCCGGCAAAGCCGCAACGGAGGGCGGGCATGCTTGAGCCGTTCCCGGACCTGTCCACCGCCGCCGGCTGGCTGCCGCTCGCATTCATGCTCGTCATGGGCCTCGCGATCCTGGCGTACGTGATTCTCGACGGCTTCGATCTCGGTGTCGGGTTGTTGCTGCAGCTCGGCAACGACGACGGGCAGAAAGACACCATGATTGCGTCCATCGGTCCGTTCTGGGACGCGAACGAGACCTGGCTGGTGCTGGGCATAGGGATCCTTCTCGTCGCTTTCCCGGCAGCTCACGGTATCATGCTCGGCGCGCTGTATCTGCCCGTGGCGCTGATGCTGATCGGCCTCACGCTGCGCGGCGTCGCCTTCGACTTCCGGGTGAAAGCAAAAGACGAACACAAGGCGACCTGGGATTTCGCGTTTTTCGCGGGCTCGCTGCTCGCCTCGCTCGCGCAGGGCTACATGCTCGGTCGGGTGGTTACAGGTTTCACGGAAAATCTCTGGAGTTACCTGTTCGCCTGCCTGATCGGCCTTTGCATGGCTTCCGGCTATACGTTGCTTGGCTCGACATGGCTGATCATAAAAACGACCGATGAGCTGCAACGCTTCGCGATCGCGTGGGCGAAACGCTCGATCGTGTTCCTCGCAATTGGCGTGGCTGCGGTGTCGCTCGCCACACCATTCGTCAGCCAGCGCATTTACGAGAAGTGGTTCGGCCTCGAGAACCTGATCGTGCTGTGGCCGATTCCCGTGATGACGGCGGTGACGTTCCTGATCGCTTACCGTTCGCTCTCGCGGCTTCCCGGCCGGCTCGACCAGGGGCACCACGACAGTGAATGGATACCGTTTGCGAGCACCGTCGCCATCTTCATGTTGGCATTCCACGGGCTTGCCTACAGCCTCTTCCCCTACCTGGTGATGGACAGGCTGACGATCTGGGAGGCGGCCGCCGCACCGGAATCCCTGATGTTCATCTTCGTCGGGGCGGTCATCGTGTTGCCGGTCATCATCGGCTATTCCGTATACGCGTACCGCGTGTTCCGTGGTAAGGCTACAGACCTGAGCTACTACTAGACCACACGGCAGTAAAGCCGGATGTCGATACCCATCATCCTGGGTCTGCTATTCCTGATCGGCTTCGTCGCCGACATCGTGGGGCGATCCACCTTCCTGCCACGCGTGACCCTGCTGATGCTCGGCGGTCTCGCCGTGGGCCCCGCAGGATTCTCATTGATTCCCGATAGTTTCGTCGACGAGTGGTTTCCCGAACTCACGACGATCGCACTCGCGCTCATCGGTTTTCTGCTCGGGCACCAGCTTTCCATTCCCGCTCTCAGGAAACGGGGCTCTTTCATCATAAGAATCTCGCTTTGCAAAGTCTTCGGCGCCGCGTTTTTCGTCGCAACGACACTGATGCTCGTGGGTCTCGACCCTGTCATGGCGCTGTTGCTCGCCGGAATTGCCCCTGCGACGGATCCGGCCGCCACCTATGACCTTGTTCACGAAAAGGACTCGAGTGGGGAATTCGTGGACACCCTGTTGTCGATCGTTGCCGTCGACGATGTATGGGGCTTGCTGATGTTCGTCCTGATGGTGGCGATAGCCGGCATAGTTGGCGGAGACGCCGCGCTCGGCGCAGGCATCGTCTCAAGCCTGGTCGATGTGGGTGGCAGCATTATCCTGGGTGTCGCGCTCGGTGCGCCAATGGCCTATCTGACCGGTCGCATCCGGCGTGGCGAGCCGATGCTCGCCGAAGCGCTCGGTTTCGTGTTGCTGGGTGCCGGCATGGCGGAGTGGTTCGAGTTCCTGCCGATACTGACCGCGATGGTGATGGGCATCACTGTGGCAAGCCTTGCAGCGCATCACGAACGGCCCTTCAATGCGATCGAGGGCGTGGAGTGGCCTTTCATGGTGCTGTTCTTCGTACTCGCCGGTGCGTCCCTGGAGATCGATACGCTGTTGCTAACTGGCAGCGTTACCGTCGTCTACGTCGCGGCGCGATTCGCGGGAATCTACGCGGGAACCTGGTTCGGCAGTCGGCTCGTTGGCGCGCACCCCGCATTGAGAAAGTGGCTGGGAGTGGCGCTGATGCCGCAGGCCGGTGTCGCCATCGGCATGGCCCTGCTCGCCGCGCAGAAATTTCCGGATACGGCGTCAGTCGTCCTGACGGCCGCGGTCGCCTCGACCGTCGTGCTCGAAACCATCGGCCCTGTTTTTACGCGCCTGGCGATTCGCAACGCAATGTCCGCGCAGGCACCCTGATGCTCACCTGGATTATCGGATTCGCCCTTCTCGGCAGCCTCGGCGCCATCGCTGCCGCAGCATTGTTCCTGCTGTTCCCGGAACACGTACGACGCTTCATGATTCCCTCACTGGTCAGCTACGCTACCGGCACGCTGCTGGGCGCGGCGTTTCTCGGCATGATTCCCGCGGCGCTCGGGCGGGCGCCCGCGCGCCGCGTCATGGCGACCGTACTCATCGGCATGGTGTTGTTCTTCGTGCTCGAGAAGCTCGTCCTGTGGCGGCACAGTCACGAGGAGCCGGATGCCGCACGCAGTAGCGCGGGTCTACTGATTCTGTTTGGGGACTCGCTGCACAACTTCGTCGATGGCGTGGTCATCGCCGTCGCGTTCATGACCTCGGTTCCACTCGGTATCGCAACCGCGCTGGCGGTTATCGCGCACGAGATCCCACAGGAGGTCGGCGAGTTCGCAATCCTGCTCGATGCGGGCTATGGACGTGCGCGCGCGATGATGCTGAACGCATTGTCGGCATCCATGACCCTGCCGGGCGCCATCCTCGCCTGGCTGTGGCTCGCAGGTACGCAGGAGGCCGTTCCCTATGTACTGGCGTTGTCGGCCGCGAGCTTCATTTACATCGCCACTGCCGACCTTATTCCGAGTCTGCACAGGCAGCAGACGATTGCCGATTCCGGCAGGCAGTTCGTGCTGCTCATTGCGGGAATTGCGACGATCGCACTGTTCTATATCGGCGGGCACTGACCTACCGCGGATTTGCCGTGCGTTGCCGGCGACTAGTGGTACAAAACGTCGGGCGACACGCAACGGCTGATGCGGAATCGCGGATCGAGCAGGTCCTCGCCAAATCCGCTCACGTCAGTTCCCTTTAGCATCAGGGAGCGATAGGTTCCTGCACCGCGTATATCGCCGGCCAGTCGAAAGCCGACGATCCTGCCGTCGTCGAGGAATATCTTGCGAAGCCTGTCGCCACTGCGCCAGCGCAGCGTCTCGGCTCCGCTGGCCGCACCCACCGCCATGATCGGCAGACCCAGGTGCTTCATGCTGTTCATTCTTTCTGCGCCGGCATAATTCGTCGAATACCCCAGGATGTCCTGCGCCGCCACTTCGCCCTGCGCCGTCGCATTCGGCCAGATCGCGTGTACATACCGCTCGCCGCTCATCCGGTCGCAGGTCTCGGCCACGTCGCCGACTGCCCAGATATTCGGCAGATTCGTTCGCATGCGATTGTCGACGCGCACGCCCCAGTCGACATCGAGCCCGGAATGCTCCAGGAACGAGATGTTGGGTTTGACACCTGTCGCTGCAATGTAGGCATCGGCGACGAGTTTCTCGCCATCGACCAGCTTCACACCCTTGACTCGTTTCCGACCGGAGAAACGCAACGCCTCGGTGTTCGCGCGCACGGTAATGCCACGCTTCTCGAGATCGTGGCGCACCAGTTCGGCGGTCTCCTCGTCGAGGATGTTCGGCATCACCCAGAGCTTGTCGATGATGGTCACCGAGCAGCCCAGCGACTGCAGCAGTGCGGCGACTTCCACGCCGATGAAACCCGCACCGACGACCAGCGCAGTCTTCACATCGCCCTTGTTCGCGTGATCGACCAGCTCACGAGCGGCGGCAAGCGATTTGAAGTTATAGACGCCGGGCAGGTCAAAACCTTGCAGCGGTGCATGCAGCCTGCTGCCCGTCGCGATAATCAGCTTGTCATAGTCAAGGTAGCTGCCATCCTCCAGCAACACCTGTCGTTGATCGGGATACACGCCCGCGACGGCAACGCCCGCACGATACTCCGTGCGCAGCCGCTCGCACACGTCCGCTCCCTGCCAGTACAGGGTCTCCTCCCGACCGGTAAGGAAGTGATCCGCCATTGCGGGCGGCGAGTATGGCGGAGAGGCCTCTGCCGACACCATCGTAATCGCCGGATCGATTGTCTTCGCCGGCGCCAGTTCGCGCAGGGTCCGGGCCGCCGTCAGGCCGGCGGGACCGGCACCGAGAATCAGGACACGCATTCTCTTACCAGCTCCTCTATCGGCAGCAGCGCATCGAGCAGCCCTTCGACTCGCCTGTCGAACGGCGTCGGCGGACGCTGCAGAAGCGAACCGACCGACGGCTCAATGCGCGGCAACAGTGGATCCATCGGCAACCAGTGGCGGCTCGTGAACGGGAAGCCGCCTTCGGCTTCGAGCCTCGCGAGCGAACGGTCGAAGTCGAGAGCGTTGCGAGCCCGATTCACGACGAGATGGATCGACTCGATACCGAGTTCCCGGGCCAGCTTCGCCGCCCGCAGTGCCACCTGCAGGCCGTTGAACGTCGGGTCGCTGACGACCACCGCATGCCGGAACCCTTTCGCCAGCGCCCGCCCGAAATGCTCGAAACCCGCCTGGGTATCCATCAGGATCGCTTCGTCGTGCCTGAGGCTCATCGCGTTTGTGACCGAGGCCAGCAGCGCGTTCTCGGGGCACAGGCACCCCGCAGCCGGCTGTACCGTGTTGCCCATCACCAGCAGGCGAACACCATCCGGCCCACGTACGCCGAAACGGTCGACGACATCGTCGACATCCGGATTCAGCCGGAAGAAGAGGCCCCAGCCTTCGCCGGGCCGAACGCCTGTCTTCTCTTCCACGTAATCGATGTTCTCGCTCAGGGGCACGAGGCTGTGCGCGTCCGTCGACTCGAGGCCGAGCGCATACGGAAGGTTCATCTGGGGATCTGCGTCGAGCGCGAGCACCCGGTAACCGCGGCGCGACATGCGGCGCGCGAGCAGAGCGGTCAGCGTAGTCTTGCCGACCCCGCCCTTGCCCGTGACGACGACACGAAAGTCGTCGCCGCGCGCGTGCTGTGGCAGCCCGTGATCATGATTCGCGTCGCCGTGCGTATGTTCGTGGGCATGTGCCGCGCAGGTGTCACACATCGCGATTTCCTCAGGCAACCTTGTCGGTGACGGCTGCGTCGGCCGCCACGAACGGCAACCCCAGTGCCTCGCGCTTGTTTTCGATGTGCCGGATGATCAGTTTCGCAGCCTCTTCCGGGTCCGCCTCGACGGCGAATTTCGCGCCGACGACTTCTTCGAGGTCGTGAGCCAGCAGCTTCACGACGCTCTGGCTGCCGAAAATCGGCGGCTGAACGCCAAGCACCGTGAAGATACCGCTCGCAACGACGTAGGCGCCGATCGATACCGCCTTCTCCGAGTACCACTCGGGAGCGGCGCCGGCCAGCGGCAGCTGTGCAACGTCTACGCCGAGGTAGTTGGCGAGTGCTGCCGCGAGGGTGAGGATACGCGTGTTGTCCACGCAGGAACCCATGTGCAGCACGGGTGGAATCCCGAGTGCCTTGCAGACTTCGGCGAGGCCCGGCCCGGCCATATCGGCCGATTCCGGCAGCATCTGCCCGGCCTTGCCGTTCGCGATCGCCGAACAGCCCGTCACGAGGACGAGGATGTCGTTCTCTATCAGGCGCCTGGTGAGCGTGACGTGACCATAGTCCTGCGGAATCTTGGGGTTATTGCAGCCAACCACGCCGACGGCACCACGGATCTTGCCTGCCTTGATGGCCTCGACCAGCGGTTCTGGTGTTCCACCCAGTGCCTCGAGTATGGCCTCGACCGAGAACCCGGCCATCATCTCCACCGTGCCCTCCGGAATCCTCACCCGGTCCGGGTTGCGGTTCACATAGGCCTCGATACCGTGCCGCACGATTTCCTTGCCGATCTCGAGCCCGCGTTCCGGAACGAACGAAATATGGGTCGCGCCCGCAAACCGCGCCTTGTCGGCCGTCGAAATGACTTCCGTATGGAAGCACTTGGCCACATCGGTCACGGACGGCATGATGCACTGGTAGTCCACGACCATCGCATCGAGCGCGCCGGTCAGCAGCACGAGTTCCTGCATCAGGTGGTTGCCCACCATCGGCAGGCCCTTGCGCATCTGCAGCTCGTTGCCGGTGCAGCACAGGCCGACGAGGTTGATGCCGTCCGCCCCTTTCTCCTTCGCCAGTGCGACCAGCTCGGGATCTTCGGCCGCCTGCATGATCACGTCGGACAACATCGGGTTGTGCCCGTGCAGCGCGATGTTGACGCATTCGACGCGTAACGCGCCGAGGTTTACCCGGGACATGATCGGTTTGGGCGTGCCGAACATCACGTCGGACAGCTCGGTGGCGATCATCGAGCCGCCCCAGCCGTCGGACAGGCTGGTGCGCAGGGCGTGCAGCGAGGTATTCGCGTAGTCGTTGTCGACCCCCATATGGGTACGATGCAGCATCTCCACGTTCTCGCGGTCGATGCCTCGCGGCGTGATGCCGAGCTCCTCGAAGAGTTTCCTGCGCTGCTCCGGCAGCCTGTCGAGAAATCCGACTTTATCCTTGCGGCTGCCGAAATCTTCCATCATTGCATCGGCGAGGTCGCGTCCGACCTCTGATACGCTCCTGTCGCCGGCTTCGATGCCCCATTCTTTCGCGAGCGCAAGCAACTTCGCCTCGTCGCGGATCTCGTAGCCACTGGTCTCACCAGCGGCGAGTGACTCGAATACTTCGAGGATGTCGCGGCCATGGTCGGAATGCGCCGATGCGCCCGCCGCAACTGTCCTGCCGAGGTTGCGCGCGACGATGATATCGGCATCTGCGCCGCAGACACCCTTCTGGGGTCCTTCGCCGAACGGGTCTACGCGGCATGGTCCCATCGCACAGTTGCGGCAACTGACGCCCATGGAGCAATAACCACACTGCGGCTGCTGTGCTGCCAGACGGTCCCAGACCGTCTCGATGCCCTCCTCGCGTGCCCGTACGAGCATTTCGCGAGCGTCGTTACTGATACTCAGCTTGCTCAGATTGTCGGGAGTATCCATGTCAAATTTCCTCGCTGATGTGGGCCGCAGATTCACCCCATGCGCGCCATCCTGAAATCGTTGCGGGCGGATGCCCGACCGGTGTTTGCGACGTCGTTGCCGCCAGCACGGCGGCGGAGGCCTGCAGGCGGCCGGCGGCAGCCAGCGCATTCAGGTCGCCGAACAGCAGTGCGTCGACCTTGCAGGCTTCGACGCATGCCGGTTCCTGGCCGTTGTCCAGCCGCTCGACGCAGCCGTCGCATTTCGTGGCGACAATTCTCGCCGGCATGCCGTTCGCCTGGGCGTGAAACGTCACTGCATCGAACGGGCACACCATGGCGCACATCGCGCACGCGATGCACTTGTGCACATCGACGAGAACCAGACCGTGGGTCTCGTCGTGCGCCATCGCGCCAGTGGGACATACCTGTTCGCAGGGAGCGGGATCGCAGTGCCGGCACCGGCTGGGAACCGACATGTTGTACGCCCATCCGGGCGACACATGGATTCTCGATTTCGGTACCGGGTCCTCGGCGAGGGCGAGAGCGGCGTTCTTGCTTTGGGAGTGCGCTACAGCGCAGGCGAATTCACATTGCCGGCAGCCGATGCAGCGCTCGGGGTTGATGAACACAGTCTGCATGTTGGCCATGGCTAACTTGTCCGTTTCTTGGTGGGTGTGAAAATCCTCTGGTGAAACTTTCCTGCCATTTCGCAGACTCTCAGGACCGTGAAAGCTTGGCAATTCTGGCTTGTACCTACCGGGGTTGCTGATAACCCGCGCCGGCCACCATCAGGAGGAACGGCCGGCGTTTCGCCGGCCGTTTTTGTTGATCCGGCATCAAATTACTGACAGATGAAATCGTCGTATCCCAACGCCGCATACGTCGTCGGTATCGAAGTGTCGATCATCCCGTCGCCGTTGTAGTCCAGATCGAGGCGCACGTTGAATTCGTCGACGGCTACCATGCGCATGCTGCTGTTATCCGCCGCCGTCACCAGCAGTTCGCCCGTGTATGGGCCGGTCGTCCCGTCGTCATCGGCGTAGAACTCGTCCGGCATCACGCTCTGGTAGCTGAAGCTGCCGGTGAGGTCGGGGCTCGTCATGACGCCGGAGGACTCCCTGGTTACCACGACCGGTTGCTGCCCGACCGTGATTTGGGCGCTGACGCTGGATCCTGTCAATTGCTGGCTGCGCCCTCCGGCCCAGACATTGAAATCTGTCGTGGAACTGTTCGCGTAGATGAGCCCGGTCGTAGTGAACATGAAGTCGTAGTTCGTATCGAACGTGCCGATACCCGAAAAGCAGGCTCCGCCGAACACACGCCGCAAGCTCGACTCGTCGACGCTTGCCGAGACGACGTAGGCGTCACCCGGCGTTTGGTCGAAACTGGCGATCGACACGCCCATCGAGCCGTCGAGCTTCTCGCCACCCCGCAGGCACGCATCGAACGTCGCGTTAAGGTTATCGCCACTGCTGTAGGTGTTTGTTACCGCCTTGGAACCGGAGACAGTAGCCGTACCGCTCAGGTTACAGGCGATCTGTAGCGCAGCGAAATCACCCGATACGTCCATCGCGTCAATCTGGCCGAACGGTGCGACTGGCACGAATTGCGCCCCTGCGGTTATCGTTACCGAACCGAAACCGGTCACGGCGTTGAACATCTCCCGCGCCAGGATCGGTGCGGTCTCGCTATTGATTGTCGAGTCCGTAACCGGCGGTGTCTGGCGGCCATTCAATTCCGCCCACGTCGTGTCGATGAATTCGTCCACGGTGCCGTCACCGTCCTCGTCGACTTCCAGCTGAATGTGGCTGTTGTCGATGATCACGATGCGTACGGAACTGTCGTCCGCACCGGTAATCAGGATTTCGCCAACGTGCGGATCGTCGTCGCCCACCGCCTCGATCGAGAGCGTTGTATCGTAATCGACGCTGCCTCCGAGTAACGAACTGGTCAATCGGCCGAATACGTCCGCTACAACCACCTCCACCCCAGGGGAGATACCGAAGTCGAGCTGCAACGCGTGATCAAAGTCGGCCAGTGTAACGATCATGCCATCGCTACCGACTTCGAGTTCGGTGCCGGACAGGCTCATGCGCGTACGCGGAAAGTTGAGGCTGTCGAGCGTCAGTGTGAAGTCGCCGTCAGCCGTCATCGTGCTCGCCCCCTCGGTAATGACGATATCCGTCATTACTATGTCCATCCCGAGCAGGAAGATATCCGTGAGGATATCGCCCTGCACAGCGGCGATTGTGATGTCCACGGTACCGCTGATCACGTAGCCGAGACCGTCGTCGCAATCAACGAAGACCGCCACGATGCTATCGCCAACGGTTATCGTGTTGACGTTCGCCTGGTTGATCGTCACGTCGACGGTACCGCCGTTGGCACAATTCTCCAGCGCCAGCTGATACCCCGGGGGAAGGCTCTTGTAGAAGCCGGCTGTGCCTTTGGCCAGCGTCTGGACGTCACCGGGCCGGGCAACGATATTCTGATCGGTGATGTCACCGAAGTCGAAACTCAGACCGATGGCGATCACCACCGCGGAAGCCACCTCGCTGCCATTCGCGGCAGTGATATTGAGCGTCGGTCCGACAGACGGCGGTGGCGGCGGTGTAAAGCCGTCATCCGAACCACTACCGCCCGTGGCGATGGTGGTGGCGATCCCGACCGCCAATAGTGCGGCAATCGCGAAACTGCGAAGGCCTTTCTTCATGACGGCGTTCATGGTTTTTTCTCCCGAACGGATGCGGCGAGTAAGGCGACCACACAGCCGAGCCCGGCCGCCAGGAGATCGCCCGAATCGAAGTATCCGTTCACTGCATAGCTGAAAACGCTGCCGAGCACGGGTGAGTCTGGGTGCAGCACGAGCGGCGAGACGAGCAGGCCGGAAATGGACTCCGCCTGGAGTATCTCGAGGCTGGCCGCGACTGCGAACCAGGCGAGCGGCCCGAGAAGGCGGGCACGCCGGGTTCGTCCGAGCGCCAGGATCAGCAGCAGACTGAAAGCATAGGCATGACAAAAAGCGGGCAGGACATTACCGAGGGAACCGAACAGGTTTGACGGGTCGTCCTGAAACGCGGCGAACGGTGCCAGGAACAGCACGGCCGCCCAATCGCGATCGAGGAGATAGACGGAGGTACCGACGAGCAGCGCCAGAAGCGCAGAACCGGGCAACACGAGCCTTTGAGCCGTAGCTTGCCCGATCCGCATGGTCGTGCTCATTTACACGCCCCAGTATCGACCCGGGCTGGCCCAGTGCTTGCCGGCCCGCCAGAGCCGACCCTCGTTGTCACCTATAACGGCACTAACTTGTGCTTTTCTGCAAGGCTTATCAATGCGGAGTTATACGCATCGGTCCGGGCCTCCGACAGGGTTCGGCGAGGTCAGTCCTGGCGCAGCACGCCGGTAAGTGTCAGCACGACGACGGCGGACAGCGCCGCGCCGGTAATGACGTAGAGACTGTGCAGCAATAACCAGAACCAGCGCAGCGGCCCCTCCGGCGAGAATCGGCAGCGCAGGTCCTGGGCGAGATCGATGACCGGCAACGCGGCGTCGAGCGCATAGTGCAAGACGTGCAGCCCCGGGCAACCCCGGTCCGTTGTCGCTTGCAGCAGGCCGAAGGCGAACTCGTAAGTCACCGGCGCCGGATCCGTTTCGACGGGCAGGAACGGCTGCCCGAAGCCGAACAGCGCCGACGCGTACATCATCGTGCCGAAAAGCACGAAGGCCAGGAACGACAGTACGGCCCGATTGGTGGAGTATCCATGCTGACTGATCAACATCAGCAGGTTCGGGAAGACCCTGGCCCAGGGCTTCTCCACGCGCGCCTTGAGACGCATGCGAATCTTCTCGACCGCGATCGAGTTCGCCTCGCGGGCGAGCCCGTGCTGGCGCAGCACCCGGCTCAGTTGCTCGTAAGGCTGCGGACGGAAACTGGCCGCGCTCGGAATGCCATCCGGGAACTGGCGCCGCAGCCACGCGATGCGTTTCGCTGTCAGGTCGCCACCGCCGATGTGCCGGATGCGCTCGTAGGTTGCGCCCTCCAGGTCAAGGAAGCCAGGTGCGGGCCAGCCAGTCTCGATGTTATCCAGTATGGAATTGACTCTCGCACCGGTCAGCAGGAACCCGCCACGCACGGGCTCTGGTGCCGCACCCGGCGTTGCCGATGCCGACGCGTCCTGCAGCGCAGTGACGTTGTTGAATGCCAATGCATTCGAAATCCTCGCCTGCTGGAGATTCAGCGCAACCGGGCCGCCCGTCCGCAGCAATCCCCTGTAGTCCGGACCCGGCGCGAGTTTCGCGTTGGTCATGAAGAAACTGCCACCGATGACCGCCGTCAGGAAATTGAGCCTGCCTCTGGCCTCGAACGGCAGCCCCGTCACGTCGTCCAACGTCAGGAACACGGACTCCACCTTCAGGTCTTCACAGTGCAGGGCGCGTCCATCGGGGTTCGAAAGCCGGGCGCCGTCGCACATCAGGTCGCCGGTAACCTGCGCTGCCGCGAAACCGACCTCGCCCTTGGCGTCGAAGCGTTGACCGCAGGCAGACCGGAGATCGACGTTGCTGCCCACGGTAATCGACCGGGCGCTGACGGCAGGCGCACCGCAGCCATCGAGTTGCGCCCCGGCGAAGTTCAGGTCGCCATCGATGCGTGCGCCCTCGAGCCGAATCTCGCCGGAAGCCATGAATCGGGACCGATCGGTCGACGAGAGATCCAGCTTGCCGCCGACACGTGCGTTGTTGAGATGAATCGCACAGGAGCTCACCAGGCTCAGTTCCGATTCATAGTCGCTGACCCCCGCGAATTGCGAGCCCGACAGGTCGAGATCGGCACCCACACTCAGGCTCGCGCCGATGAATGCCGGCAACCGGCAGTCGACGAAACGCAGGACCAGGAATTCTGCTCCACTCAGATCCACGGCCGAATCGAAGTTGCACGCCAGGAACTGCACTGCGGCGCGTCCGCCATCGCGGCTCGCGGCCGGTGGCCGCAAGCGCCCGATGATGTCGGCGCCGCGAATACGCAGGGGACAACAGAGCTCACCATGGGCGGCGTGCGAACCGGATATCAGGCGCTGCAGGAATTCGGCAGTCAACCGCCGTTGCGGATCTGGGAGCGTTGAAAAGTCGGCGACCTGCCTGGCGTCGACCGCATCCAGAACTCGCTGTTGCGCCGCTCTTTCCAGGCGCTCCGTCTCTTCTGCCGGCTCTGACATTCCACGCTCGCCTGCACGCCGCTACTGACAGCGACCATCATATCAGCCGGGCCGGCCACCGGGACCACTACCCTTGTCGCGGCTTCAAGTGGCAAGCCGATAAAGTGAACACAGGAGACTCGAGAAAACCTGTTCCGATACAGGGAGTCGACCTCAGAAACGGCGGATGGTCATTCTTGCCGCTGCGCGCTGTTCATGCGCGGGCGCCAGCTGCTTCCAGAGTTCCCGCGGTGCTTCGGCGAAAACGAGGTCATCGGTTGCCGGCACGACCCGCCAGCTGCCGCGCGCGAGTTCGTAGTCCAGCTGGCCCGGCGCCCAGCCGGCATAACCAATGTACAGTCGCAGTCGTGCGGGATCGGTCGGGCCCTGTTGCAGGGCATCCTCGAGGGACACCAGGTACACGGAATCGAGGATCTTTTCTGCCTCTTCAGGAGGATCGTCCGTACGCGCCAATGCCCGCAGGCTGTCCATCTGCACAGGCCCACCCCAGAACAGCGTGCCTCGGTAGTCGGCAATTCCCTCCTCGTCGGCGAGAAGCTCGTCCGGCCTGACGTCGGTCGGGCGATTGACGACCAGGCCGAACGCGCCCGTTTCGTCGTAAAAGAGGAGCAGGATCACGGTCTCGGCAAACAGCTCGCCCTCGACGAGCTCGGTCGCTACCAGCAGCTTGCCCTGCGCGGGAACCTCAGCGGCAATCGCGGCCGCCGGCAGGAGCCAGGCGATGAACACGAGCCATGTCAGGGTTTTGACCATCCCGCCTTTGAGTATAGGCCGGAAGCAGGCTCAAGATCCGGTTGCTGCGCCGAATCAGCCCCTGGCCCTGCGCGATTCGTGCCAGGCGGCGAGCACCGCGGCTTCCTTCTCCGCACTCATCCCGGCACGCAGTTCCTGCTGGCGATCCTGCGGCAATGACTTGAACCACGCCAGCGTGTCGCGGATGGTGTCTTCGACCGGGCTGATCCTGAGCCCCGCAGACAGCGCCTTGTCGGCCGACCAGGTGAGCGAGCCCGCCAGGGCGCTGTCCGAATCGGCCCAGGCGGGAATGTCCCGCCACGCCTCGAGGTCGTGCTCGGCCAGGAAATCGGCGGGTACCCAGGTAAGCCTCGCATCGGAGTCGATGGTCTTCAGGCAGGCGCCGAGCAGGTCGCCGAACGGCATCGGGTTGCGGACGACGTTGTAGGTATCCGCGCGCCCCTGCTCCAGGCAGTGCACCATGAAGCGGGCCAGGTCGCGAACGTCGATGTACTGCGTCAGGTCGGACGGCTTGCCGGGTGCGAGCACCTCGCCGCCGCGATCGACGCGCACCGGCCAGTAGCTGAAACGATCAGTGTTGTCGCGCGGCCCGACAATCAGGCCGGGACGGATCTGCGTGACCCGCCCGGGCATCGCCGCGTCGACCGCGCGCTCACAGTAGGCCTTCAGCGCACAGTAATGCGAGCCGACGTCCTCGGTGGTCGGATCGTCGAGCGTGGCTCGCGGCCGCGCCTCCGTGCCGCCCGTGCCGCCCTCCGCCCAGTTATCGTACTGGCAGATCGTCGAGACGAAGAGGTACTGCCCGACACTGTCCGCCAGCAATTCGCTCGATGCGCCGACGATTCGCGGCACGTAGCCCGAAGTATCGATGACCGCATCCCACTCGCGACCCTTGAGGCCGTCCAGCCCTTCGTCGATGTCGGGATCGCGGTTACCGATGATGGTCTCTAGTTCCGGGAACAGGTCATTATTGGTGCGACCGCGGTTGAAAAGCGTGAGCTCATGACCGCGTTCCAATGCGTAGCGCACCGTGTGCGGGCCGAGGAAACCGGTGCCTCCGAGGAACAGGATCC
>WOR8_10000981_pt1 | contig 29281 bp, 24 predicted proteins | sample DeeMarSeWOR38_10_FD_19890 | JGI IMG/M metagenome (IMG submission 19890) | reverse complement strand
GGTTTGTCCGGCCAGGCTTCAAAACGATGATCGGCATATCCCGCTTTGCCTTGTTGGCTATGGAGAGGAAACGGCGTGGATCGCGCATACCTTCGATATAAAGTGCGACGATCTCCGACTTGGGATCCTTCCATGCCCACTCGACGAAATCGCTCTCATCCAGATCTATCTTGTTGCCGAAGACGACACTCTTGCCGATACCGATGCGTTGCACGGTCCGCCTCATCAGCTGGTCGGCCACTGCGCCGGCAAAGATTCCCGACTGGCCGGCAAGCGCGATGGGACCATCCTCCCAGTTTTCAAACAGGATGAAGCTTGCCACCAGTTGTTGGTCCATATTGATGAATCCAATGGAGTTGGGCCCCAGACAACGGACCCCGGTGCCCTCGACCAGGTCCACCAACATCTTTTGCTGTTTTGCCCCTTCTTCGCCCACCTCGGCAAATCCTGCAGCAATGACCACTGCCGCCTTTACGCCTTTCTTTTTGCAGTCTTCAAAAAGCGTGGGGACAAACTGACCAGGGAGCAGAAAAAAGACCACGTCGATATCACCGGGCACGTCGAGAATCTTGGGATAGGCCTTGTGACCCAGAATTTCGCCTGCCCTGGGGTTGATGGGATAGACCTTTCCGGGAAATCCATTGACCACGATGTTTTTGAAAAGCACATGGCCCGTCTTCGCCGGGTTCGAGGATGCCCCAATGACGGCAATAGAGCGAGGTTCTAAAACGGCTCGGATGTCGTTGTGATTTCCTTCACCCCCCTTTTTTCTGGGTGCACTTTTATCTCCCGCCCCATTCTCTTCGAGTGTAATCAGGGCATCCAGAGCAACAACGCGATCACCCTTTACCACTAAGGGGTTGATGTCCAATTCCTCCAAGTCCTTGTTGAACGCAACGGCCAGCCCCGAGAGCTGGGCAATCACTTTGGCCAACTCGGCCTTGTTCGCTGCTGGCTGGCCACGATAGCCATCCAACATGCTCGCCCCTTTGATATCGGCCAGCATCTCGGTTGCGCCTTGTTCGTCTATGGGCGCGAGCCGGAATGTGACGTCCTTGAGCAGTTCCACAAACACGCCACCCAAACCAAAAGCGACCACGGGTCCAAATGGCGGCCGATTGGCCACGCCCAGAATCATTTCGATGCCACCCTCAATCATTTCTTGGACCAGGACGCCTTGTATATTTGCCTCCGGATGTCTCTCTTTCACAGCTTCCAGGATGTCACGGTAGGCGCTGCGTACCGCCTCACGATCTGCAACCCCTAGCTTGACACCGCCTGCATCCGACTTGTGTAGAATGTCCGCAGAGGCCACCTTCAATACAACGGGGAATCCAATCTGTTCGGCCTTCCTTACCGCCTCATCTTCGCTCGACGCCAGGTCTTCTCTCGTTATGTCAAGACCGGCGCTGGCGAGCACTCTCTTTGCTTCCGCCTCTGTCAGTCTGGCTCGCCCTTCCTTCCGCACCGCATCAAATATCTGTTTGATTTCCGAATTGCCTTTCATTTCCTGTTATTCCACTCCTTAAAATGATTTTCTTTCCTTCTACACAGGACTTCCCCGTAAATCCGAAAGTCCGCGAACACGCAAAAAAACTGGGTGGTCCAACGGATGATATACCCACCCAAATGATATATTGCATTCAATATTTCACTTATCTCAAGCTGTCAAGTTTTTTTGAATAGATCAGAGATACCGCCACGTTACTCCACCATGAGACACCCTAGTCCCTGCTTTGAACAGGATTTTTCTCTTGTCATCACTACGCTTTTCCTATAAGTAGGGCCATAAGCGGAAATTTTGAAATCTATCACTTACAAAAAAGGAGGATAACGATGCAAAAAATGATGAATAACTGGAAAGCCATCCTTCTCATTGTCTCCATGGTTTGCTTCATTGGGACGATGCCGGGCATCTCAGAGGCGAAACAGCAGGTGAATCTAAAGTTCGCTTCCTTTAAGATCGGTAGCGGCCACTATATAATGGCTGGTGTCATGTCCGATATCATTAAACAATACCTTCCCTCCGGCTCAACGGTCGACGCCCTGCCAAAATCGGGCGGACTTGGCAATCCCAAGCTGCTTGCTGCAGGGAAGGCGGAGCTTGGGCTCTCTTTTCCCCCAACAGCCAAGTGGGCCTGGAACGGCGTGAACCCGCCTTATCAAAAAAAGATCCGGAACATTCGTGCCATTGCCGGGGGATTGGACAATTATTGGCATCTGGGTGCCATCAAAGGGGGTGTGGACGCGAAGGGTTGGGCCGACCTGAAGAACAAAAAGATGGGCCTTCGAATCTGTACCCAATCCAAGGGCTCCTTGAGCGAGTTTGCGGCCCGGCAAATCTTGGGGGAATACGGTGTCTCCACCAAAGATCTCGATGCCTGGGGTGGCGACTTGTTGCTCAAGGGATTCAAGGAAATGGTTCCGGGGCTCAAGGAAGGCGCGTTCGATGCCTTCTTGATGTTGGCAACGCCCCGTCATCCCACGTGGACAGAGTTGGCCATTGCGCGTCCCCTCAATTTTGTCAACCTGGAGGAATCCATGATCTCCCAGCTCAGTGAAAAATACGGGTTTCTCCGCTCCACCGTCCCGGCGGGTATGTTCCATGGGCAGAAAGAGGACGTGGTCACGGTGGGATTCCCCACCTGCATTCTCGTTAGAGAGGATATTCCCGCCGATGTGGTCTACATCATCACCAAGGCCGTTGTGGAGAACAAGGATAAGATTCAGGCCGCTTACAAGGCCTTTGAGGCCTTTGATCCCAAGACCGCCTGGAAGCCTGAAAAGCTGGGAGGGATCCCTCTTCATCCTGGCGCTGAGAAGTTTTACAAGGAGATGGGCTGGAAATAGATCCATGGTTTAGGCAATGAACGGTCCCTGCGGGAAGGTTAATCTGCTCGATCAGGTATAGGATATATAGGTCAACACATTGGAAACAAAACTGGAAAAGTTTCGATACCTTCTGGCAGGGGCCATCGCTATTTGCTGGTCTCTCTTTCAGCTTTATGGGGCCTGGAATGTTACCTTGGATGCCATGATTTTGAGGGCCGCCCATGTGGGTTTTGCCCTGTCCCTCGCCTTCCTGCTAAACCCATCCTTCAAATCCAAACCCAAGCTGTCCTTTGCCATTGACTTCACCTTGGTGCTTCTGGGAATTGGAGTCGGTCTGCATATCATCACGGATTTTGATCGCATCATACAGAGGATCATTTCCGTGGATGAGATGTCCTTTCGCGATCTGTTTTTTGGATTTCTGGCCGTGCCTCTGATCCTGGAGGCGACGCGAAGAACCGTGAGATTGGCCCTGGCCATTGTGGGAACATGTTTCTGCATCTATGCGCTGACCGGGCCCTATCTCTTTGGCACGCTGAAACATTCTGCTGCTGATATCTACGAATGGATTGAGTACCTCTACCTCACCACGGGTGGGATATTTGGTGTGCCCACGGGTGTTTCTGCCACCTTTGTCTTCCTCTTTATCCTTTTTGTGGCCTTTCTTCGAAGGACTCAGATAAGCAACTTCTATTTGGATCTGGCCTTTGCCCTCACTGGCCGTTCTCGAGGAGGCGCGGCCAAGGCATCCGTGGTGGCCTCCAGTTTTTTTGGGACCATTTCTGGAAGTGCTGTGGCCAACACCGTGGGCACGGGCAGCTTTACCATTCCATTGATCATCAAATCGGGTTACAAACGTCATTTTGCCGGGGCCGTTGAGGCCCTCGCATCCACCGGGGGGCAACTCATGCCTCCCATCATGGGTGCAGCCGCCTTTGTGATGGCCGAGCTGACCGGCATTCCCTATTGGGACATCTGCAAACATGCCGCCTTCCCCGCCCTTCTCTTTTATGGGGCCGCCTTCTTCATGATTCACCTGGAGGCTGTCAGGTTGGGCCTAAAGGGCTTGGACAAGGAGGAACTGCCTGACCTGAAGGAAACGTTGAAGAAGGGGGGGTATAAGATGTTTCCTGTTGTGGTCCTGGTCACCTTTCTGGCCCTGGACTACACGGTCACAAAAGCCGCCCTTATGGCGACCCTTTCCACGCTGGTGGTTTTTCTGCTGGATCCAAGTAGTCTGGCGTTCTATGCGAATGTGGGGGCGGCCTCAAAAAGGGGTCCCAGAGATGCGTTGCGCACGCTGATAAAGGGGGTGACTTCCGCACTCGTGGGCCTTGGAAAGACGCTCGATCAGGGTGCCAAGATGGCCTTGACCGTGGCTGTTGCCTGTATCTGTGCAGGGATTATTGTGGGTGTGATTACCCTCTCTGGCTTCGGTCTCCGATTCTCGAGCATCATCAACGCATTCTCCGGCGGTTATCTTCTTTTTGCCCTGATACTCGTTGCCATGTGTGCGATCATTCTTGGCATGGGGATGGCTACCACGGCGGATTACATCACCGTCTCGACCCTGGCGGTCCCTGCCCTCTACGTGCTGAAAGTCGCCCCGCTCTCTGCCCACATGTTCGCCATGTATTTTGCCTGCCTGTCCATGATCAGCCCGCCAGTGGCGCTGGCTGCCTATGCGGCATCCGGGATTGCCCAAACCGGGCCGTGGCGGGTCTGTTTTACGGCCATGCGCCTCGGGATCGTTGCCTACATTATACCCTTCATGTTTGTCTACAACCCAGCCTTGCTTCTGGTTGGATCCGCCGGCGAAGTGGTGCGAGCCTGTATAACAGCGCTGATCGGGGTGATCGCGCTATCGGGTGCGACCATGGGTTTTCTCTTCAGACGGGTAACGCTCCTAGAGCGAATTCTTATGGGTGGTGCAGGGATAGCTTCCATCTTCCCGGGCCTTACAAGTGACTACATAGGGATCCCCCTTGCCGTGCTCATGTGTGCGTGGAACTATTTCACGAGGAGAAAGGGATCTACTTCTCCAACAAAAGCCCACATCCAGGATTCGGTCATGGCCCATTCAGGGGCTGGTCGCGAATCAAAACCGGATTGACCCGCTCTTAATTTACCGCAGAGTCGCAGAGTTTTATATTCTATTTTGCTTTTCACTGACCTGCCGTCGTCTCGTTCTCGCGGGACTATGGCAAGGCAGGGACGCCGAAAAGAAAAATGGTATTAGCATTCAGCTGAGGGCATAAACGCAACATACTCCTTGTCAAAATATTCAAGGACGTATCACTTTTACCGTCCCCACGCAAAGTGCGGGGACTGAGTGGCTTTCCATCGCCATCCTCCTTGCCTTGCCATAGCTTGAGCGACGGCAGGTCAACGGCGATGGAAAGAATTTTCATCTCTGCGATCCCTGCCCGCCATCGCTTTCGCTCAGACGAGGCAGGCGGGTCTGTGTCTCTAGCGAAGCGGGCGGTGAATAATCCCTACAGGAGGTCAAGTCATGGGAGAGGATTTCAGGGGTTTTCTCAAAGAAATGGAAGAGACAAAAGAGGGTGGGTTCGTCCGGATCAAGAAAGAAGTGGATACCCGCTATGAGATTGCCGCTATCGTCACAAAACTGGAGAGGGCCAGGAGAGTTCCCCTTCTCCTTTTCGAGAACGTTAGAGGAAAGAACATGCCCGTGGTGGTCAACTGCTATGCCACACGGGGGCGCGTTGCCAGAGGTTTTGGGATCCCAAAAGAGGATTTGAGCAATAGGGTCAACGAGGCCTACATGAACCCCATCCCACCCGTGGAGGTCTCCAGTGCGCCCGTCCAAGAGGTCATCCTCTCTCGGGGCGATGTGGATCTACAGGATATACCTGCCATGATCTACCACGATACCGATGCAGGCCATTACATCACCGCAGGAATTGTTTTTGCAAAGGACCCCGACACAGGTGTTTATAACCTGAGCTATAACCGCCTGATGGTCAAAGGCAAGGACCGGCTCGGCATCTTTATGACGGTTGGCAAACACCTCAATGCCATCTATTCCAAAATGGAAGAACGAGGAAAACCCCTTGAAGTGGCCGTCTCCATTGGCAACCATCCAGCCATTGCCATCGGCGCTTTGGCTATTGGCCCTTACGAAGAGGAGGAACTGGGAATCATAGGGGCACTCAAAGGAAGCCCCTTGGAGATGGTCAAATGCAAGACGGTGGATGCCATGGTGCCAGCAGGTGCTGAAATCGTCCTGGAGGGAGAGATCGAGCCCTTCACCCGAGAAGAGGAGGGCCCTTTTGGTGAGTTCTCCGGCTACGCGACCCGCGCTGGAATGAACCCCGTGCTACGCGTCAAGACCATCACACATCGTTCCGATCCCGTCTATCAGGACATCTGCGGCGGCCAGCACAGAGAACACCTAGTACTGGCAACGATCCCCATGGAGGCCAATTACCTCAGAGTAATCAGGGGAGCGGTCCCCGAAGTGGAGGCGGTTCGGGTGGCTGCTGCTTTCACCTTGATTGTATCCATGCGAAAGAAATATGAGGGCCAGGCGCGTACGGCCATGATTGCCGCCTTCAATGCGGACCTTTATCTGAAACATGTGATTGTCGTGGATCACGACATCCGAATAGCAGACCTGCAGCACGTACTCTGGGCCATTGCCACCAGGGTTCAGGCAGAGAGGGACATCTTCGTTATTCCGCGTGCTCGGGGATCTTCCTTGGATCCATCCGCTGAGCCTCTGGGTGTGGTGGACAAGATGGGGATAGATGCCACGGCCAAACCAAGCCTGGATCAGATAGCGCCGATCAGTAAGGTGCCCAAGGAAGTCATGGAGAGAATCAAGCTGGAAGACTACATAAAAGAGGACTAGGCTTTCACTCCATGATTCAGCCTTACTGTGGTGTCATTGCGAGGACTCAGCCGATTCATAGGCTGCGGACGCGGCAATCTCTTTGAATCTTTTCGAAGACATTGGATCGTAGGAGCCTGGCAAGGATGAGATCGCTTCGTCCCTCTTCGAAGGACTCGCGATGACGAGAACTATTTTCTCATGCTTATTCTTCCCTGGGTCGCGTATAGCGCTGTTCAGGGTCGAGTTCCCTTAATATTCGCAGCTCTGCTTCTGTGGGCGGCTCCGTGGATGGCAGCTCCTTCGGCACAATCAACTTAAACCCGGTCCTCTCCTTCACCTCTTCCACATTGGCCCCCGGATGGAGCGCCTCAATCTGCATCTTGCGCGTTTTTTTGTCGAAGCCGAATATCCCCAGATGGGTAATCACCTGGTACACTCCGCCCACGGTTAATCCAGCCTCCTCCCGGCTTGCCCCACCATGAAGGTAACCGGGCGTGGTGATGAAATCCACCTTTTCCACAAAGCGTTTCTTCTCGTGGTGCATGGCCACCAGTACCTTGGATGCCAGGCTGGCTATGGAATTGGCCCCCCCTGTTCCAGGGAGCCTTACCTTCGGTTTGTCCGGATCACCAATAAAGGAACTATTCAGGTTGCCATACTGATCGATCTGGGCACCCCCCAGGAAACCGTAGTCCACGTAGCCCCTCTGCTGGAGGAGCAGGACGTCTGTAATGGAAAGAAGCATGTTGCCCCTTCTTGCACACCTCTGTTCGTTGGTGGAAGGGGGGAGTTTGCCGGCTTCCACGTGGGGACCGATGACCCCTCCTTCAAAGAGGATCGTCAATCCAGGGGCATGGAGTTTCTGCGCTAGTATACAGGCTAGCAAGGGCATACCTGCTCCCGCAAAGACGATCTTTCCATCCTCCAGTGCCTTGGCACTCATATAAGTCACCAATTCTGCTGTGTTGTATGCAGCCTTAGTCATTGTAGACTCCCCTTCCGTTAACCGTTGCCTGAAGGATATGCTTGAACCCCAACCTCTCCAGGTAGTCGTTCCAGGTCTCTGGTCCGTATACGTACTGATCCAGGTATTCCCTTACCCCTTCAGGTCCTTTTCCCATCATGGTCTTCACGTAATCGTCCATGTGGTTAAAATCGGGTTCGTATTGTCCATAGCATTCGTGAGGCAGGCACCCATAAGGGACTTCCACGACAGCATCTACACAAAAGAAGGGGATGGTTGTTCGATCCGGTGCTCTTCGGATCTGCTCGTTACTCACGATCCTCTCGGTGGTCATGATAACCTTGTCCGAAGCAAGGGCAATATCTTCATCCATAAAGGGTAGACCCTCATTTTGCACATTGCCGTAAGGGTCGCAGCGTTGTGTGTGAAGGATGGCCACATCGGGATTCAGGGCCGGCACCAGGGCCAGCTTTTCGCCTGTATAGGGACACACCATCTCCTTGATATCAGGAACCCTAGGGAAGAGATCGGATCCCATCATATCCCGGGTTGGCATGAAAGGGATCCCCATGGCCCCAGCCCGGTATCGAAGACCGAGGGACATATGGCTCCATTCCTCAAACGTGGCAAGACCTTGTTGCATGTAATGCCGCATTACTTTTGACACTCCCCAGGTCACACCAGGGCTGAACCAGCTGGTGACCACGTGTCTTGTGACTCCTGCGACCAGAAGGAGATCCCCTTCTGTGGAGGTAATGCTCCTGGAGTAAACGAGATCCTTCTTCTTCTGCCGGATGATCTCCCAAATAGCCGCCATCGGCGTCTTTGAATAGTGACAGCCCCCTGCCGCCACATGATCCCCATCTTTGATCAGGCCAATGGCCTCTTGCAGAGACATCACCTTGTCCCGCAGTCCACGATCCTTCTTATCAATGACTTCCCTTAGTTCTTTATAAGGTTTCACCATCAATCCTATCCCCCGCCGGTATTAAAGAAAAATCCCCCCTTGCCCCCCTTTGGCAAAGGGGGGTTGGGGGGATTTGGGGTCCAATATCACCTGGACATAAATTGCCCGTTCTCCACCACTAGGGTCTTCACGCCTCCGACCCCGTCCCCATTCTTGTCCATGGTGGTCGGGCCGCAAATGCCATCGTAATTTTTCAATTTTGCCCAACCCGCGCGGATCTTGTCACGGTCCTTTTCCAGATCTTCGGGCCGGTTGGTCACACCTTCCTCTTCAATGATCTTCTTGAAAATGTATATGTTGTCGTAAGAACGTGGTCCACCATAGGGGGGCGCCTTTCCTCCTGGTGAACGGGCCTTAAACTTCTCCAAGAACTTCACCATTCTTGGATCCGGGTTCCCCTCGATCCATGCAGCCGTGGACCCATAGTAGCCTTCCACAGCCGCGCCACCGATCTCGATCAGGCCTGGCGTGCTGTTGCAGGCCCCTCCGAGTACGGGCGCCTTCAGACCCTGCCGGCGAGCCTCTATGGCGATCTTTGCACCATGCTCATAGCAGCTCCCCACACCAATCCCATCCGGGTTGAGGCCCTTGATCTCGGTCATAAACGGTGCAAAGTCCACAGTCCCGGTCTGAAAGCTATACATCTTGAGCAGTTTGATACCGTATTTCTCGAAGAGGACAGGCATGATCTTCTTCCCCTCCACAGTAGAGACGGCATCTTCGGAATTGTAGAGTATAACGGCGTTCTTAATGCCATACTTCTCTTTCCATTTCACGATCGCGGGGCCGAGTTGTTTGTCGCTCGTCAGTGTGTTCCTGAATCCATAGGGGCTCAGGGCGGAAAGCCCGGGCTTGGAAGAACAAAAGGAAACAAGGACCACCTTTAGCCTGTTCAGCTTAGGGTAGATGACCTCTACCACTGAGCTCTGACAAGGTCCATTCACGGCAAGCACCTTGTCCTGCTTTGCAAGCTTTTCCACAACAGGGATGGCAGGAGGGGCCTTGCATCCCACGTCATACCACACCTGTTCTACGGGAAGACCCCCGATTCCACCCGCAGCATTGATCTCTTCGATGGCAATCTCACTACCGATCTTTGCAGCCATCCCCCACTCTGCACACACACCTGAGATGGAGTAAATGCCACCGAGCTTGATTTTGTCCCCATAGATCTTATCCGCCATAGTGGATGGAACAAAGATCAGGCTCATCGCTGCGAGAAGGGCCACCATCAAAAACGGTAGGATAAATCTTCTTCTCATTATTCAACCTCCTTTTTGGTTAAGGTGAACCGCTTCAGCCTACATACTTTAATTGTTGCTAATTCCCTTATCACCCCCTTTTCTCCTCAAGATTAGTAATGAGTTTGCTTACCTCCTGTCAACCAAAATCCGTCTTCCATGATCCAGCTTCAAGGCATCATCTCCCCGCCGAGACGGGATTTGCCTGGGCTGCGCTTGGACTCTCCACCCCGTGGGTGGGTCGTCCTCAGTTTCGCAGGGCTCAAGCAGCGTTGCCTTGGAGTGCTTAACTCGGGACTTGCACCGCCGCTTTTCCCAGATAGGCCCTCTGGACCTCTTCGTTGTCTCGCAGTGCCCTGCTCTCTCCCTCAAGCACGATCCTTCCTGTCTCTAACACATATCCGCGATCAGCCACGTCCAGGGCCTGATTGGCATTCTGTTCAACGAGTAGAATGGTGTACCCATCCTTCTCCCGAAGCGCATGGATCGTCTCAAAGATAAACTCCACCAGGACCGGGGCAAGTCCGAGGGAGGGTTCATCCATAAGGAATAAGGAGGGCTTTGCCATGAGACCGCGGCCAATGGCCAGCATCTGTTGCTCTCCCCCTGAGAGTGTCCCCGCATTTTGGTGAAGACGTTCTTTCAGCCTTGGGAGTTTTTCGAAGACCTGCTCCAGATCTTTCTTGATTTCTGTCTTGTCAGAGCGCAGGTAGGCGCCCATCTCCAGATTCTCCTTGACGGTCATTTGAGACAACATACCGCGACCCTCCGGAATCTGGACGATTCCCATCTTCACGATGGCGTGGGGCTTCTTCCCGTCGATCTTCTCGCCCTTAAAGATGATGTTCCCCTGGCTCGGTTTTAACGCGCCGGAGATGGTTTTCAAGAGCGTGCTCTTTCCAGCCCCATTGGCCCCAATCAGGACCACCACTTCTCCGTTCTGCACTCTGATGGTGACCTCATGGATGGCGAGAACCCTTCCGTATCCAGAGGAGATATTTTCTACCGCCAGCACCTTCATGACCTCTTACGACCCAAATAGGCCTCGATGACCGCAAGGTTTTCCTGGATTTGGCCGGGGACACCCTCGGCGATCTTCACCCCGAAGTTGAGCACGGAGATCAGGTGAGATATTCCCATCACAATTTCCATGTTATGTTCAATGAGCATTACCGTCTTACCCATCTCGTTGATCTTTACGACAAGTTCATTGAGGTCCATCGTCTCCTTGGGATTCATGCCCGCGGCGGGCTCATCCAATAAGAGGAGTTCAGGGTCCAGCGCCAAGGCCCGTGCGATCTCCACAAGCCTCTGTTCGGCATGGGGCAGGTTTGAAGCAACCTGGTCCGCTTTGTAGGCAAGGCCTACGAAGTCCAGCCATTCCATTGCCTTCTCGCGCGTCAGTTTCTCTTCCTCCAGTTCCTTGGTGGAAAATCTCAGGAATGTCTTCAGCAGGCCCGCCTTGGTCTTGCAATGACTTCCAAGCATAACGTTTTCTAGAACCGTCATGAGTCCAAAGAGGCGTACGATCTGAAAGGTGCGGCCAATGCCCAGCTTTGTCCTTTTATGGGGCTTTAACCCAGTAATCGTCATGTCTCTGAAACGGATCTCTCCTTGACTCACGTCATACATCCCGCTGATCAGATTAAAGAGGGTGGTCTTTCCTGCACCATTGGGACCAATGATGGCGTGGATCTTCTTCTCCTCCACATCCAAGGTGATCTCAGAGAGGGCTCGGAAACCGTTGAAGTATTTTCCCACGTCCCTGATCTGGAGAATCATTACCCCTCCAACCCAATCAATTCCACGGCTTACGCCACTTTTTCCCGACAGACTTACCCAAGATTTTCTTGATGCTTTGAACCGTATCCAATCCAATGACCCCCTGAGGTCTAATGATCATCATGATGATCAGAAGGGCCCCAAATAACTCCATCCGCCACTCCTGTATGACCCGAAGAAATTCGGGTATCAGGGTGAGGACCAATGCCCCGAATATGGGCCCCCAGAATATCTGAATACCGCCAAAGATGGTGAAGACGATGAACTCCACCGCATGCATCACGTCAAACATAAACGGCTCAATGTATTCCTCATAGTGGGCAAAAATCCCCCCTCCCACACCGGCAATAAAGGCCCCAGCAGAGAAGGCGGTAAGCTTGGTGGAGGTGATATTCACGCCAAGGACCTCAGCGGCATCCTCGTCACTGCCCACGGCCTGGATGGCCCTTCCCATGCGAGACCTTCGCAAGCGCGTGAAAAAGATAGCCAGTATAACCACCATCCCATAGGCGTACAGAATGGTGTGCTCTTGATAGGGAATGCCAGGAAAACCTGCAGCCGCGCCCACATATTCCACGTTTATAAGAACCACGCGCACGATCTCGCCGAATCCCAGGGTGAGGAGCAGCAGATAGATACCTTTGATCCTCAGAGCCGGCAACCCCAAAAGGAACCCGACGACTCCGGCGCACAGGCCGCCGATCAGGACTGCGGGGACATACGGAATGCTAAATTTCACCGTACAGACCGCTGCGCCATAGGCCCCAATGGACATGAATCCGGCCTGGCCCAAGGATATCTGACCCGTCATGAAGGGGAGGTAGAAACTGAGGGCCATGATGATCCAGATGCCCGCCATGGTAAGCACTGACAACAAATAATCCAAAATCGACTCCCCTTTGCCCCAATCGAGCTCAAGCGCTCTATTGCACGTTAATCGTTATCTGTTATTGGTTATTTGAGAAGAGATCATGATGCATTCAGTAATCTTTCGGGCTCTACAATGGCCTTCTGTATAAGGTTCTCGAATCTCCAATAACCTTTAACGAATAGCTATAGCCAAACACTTAAATAAAGTGACATCTCGTCCCATGTCATTGCGACCCCCGATTCGGTCGGGGGGAAGCAATCCCTGGCCCAGACCTGGTCCACCGTGATTCGGTTGTGGGATCCGTTTTCTGCAAGACCCGTGTAAGCCTTCGCATGGGTAAGACTGGTCGCGCCAGGCCGGGCTCATGAGATTGCCACGTCCTCCCGCTTTGGCGGGAGTCCTCGCAATGACCTCTTTCTTTTATCGTTCACTATCATAACCACTAAAAGGAGTTTGACTGGATTGGGGTTTAACCCTGCGTCACACGTGTTCCAAAAAGCCCGGTAGGCCTGAATATGAGAATGATAATCATGATCCCAAAGGAAAAGATGTCCTGCACATTGATTTCCGTAGGAAAGATGACAATGGCCAGCACCTCTGCCAATCCCAGTATCAGTCCCCCAATCATCGCCCCCACCACATTCCCCAGCCCGCCGAGTAGCATCACCACAAGCCCTTTGAGGGCAAAGGTGAGCCCGATGAACGGGGTAATGGCATGGAAGGCCAGACCGATCATCACGCCCGCGGCGCCTGCCAGCGCTGAGGCAACCCCAAAGGTGAGCAGCACGACCCATTCCACATTGACGCCCAGGAACCCTGCGGTCAGGTGGCTTTCAGAAACGGCCCTCATGGCCTTACCCGTCTTTGTCTTCTTAATAAAGAAAAAGAGGACCAGCATGAGAAAGAGGGAGATGCCCAATATCAGGATATTGATGGAACTGATCATGATGGGACCTATCTTGTAATGGGCCACTTCTACGGCATCTGGAAATCGCGTGCCATAGCCACCAAAGAGCTTGACCGCCAGGTTCTGCAAAATGATGGTGACCCCGATCGTGGCCAACAGTGGGGCAAGGTGAAAATCCTTTTTCAGAGGTCTTATGGCCAACAGATCGATGATGATCCCGAGCAGGCCCGTAGCCACCATGGCCAGGGGAAGGGTTATGTAGAGGGGAAGGTTGCTCCACGTTATTATAAAGAGGCCCATAAACGCACCCGCCATAAGGACCTCGCCATGGGCAAAATGCAACAGCCCTAGCACCCCGAATATCAGGGTATAGCCGATGGCTACCAGGGAGTAAGTGGCCCCCAACATGAGGCCGTTGATGAGTTGTTGAAAGATCATCTCCCCTTCATCTCCGCCGCAGCGGCCATGACTGAATCAATGACCTGCTTATATCCTGTGCAACGGCACAAGACCCCTGAAATGGATCTCCTCACTTCCTCTTCGGTGGGATCGGGATTATCCTGGAGAAATTCATAGGATGCCATGAGCATGCCAGACGTACAGAATCCGCATTGAAGGCCGTGATGCTCTCGAAATGCCTCCTGTATGGGATGTAACTTGCCATCTTCTGCAAGACCTTCCACTGTCATGACCTCCGCGCCGTTTGCCTGAACCGCGAACATGAGGCAGGAACGCGCCGCTCTACCATTGAACAAGACGGTGCATGACCCGCAGATCCCATGTTCACATCCCACATGGGTTCCTATGAGTTCCAGATCGTCTCTCAAAAAATCTACCAAGAGCCTTCTCGGCTCCACTTCTCTTTCGTACTGCACACCATTGACCTTCACCATGATGCGACGCCGCTCCGCCATCCTACTTGCCTCCCTTAAACCTGCTCAGTGCCTCGTGAAGACCCCTTTGAACGAAAACCCTGGCCATGTCTTTCCGATATTCGGCAGAGGCATGGTAATCCGGTTCTGTCTCTGTGGCCTCTGCAGCCTCTGCCCCTGCCTTTTTGATCAATTCCTCTGTGATCACCTGCCCAGATAAAAGCTCCTCTGCCTCTTCGGCCCGGATAGGCGTGGGAGCAACACCTCCCAAAGCGATCCTTGCCTCTCTGCAAACCCCGTCATCTTCCATAAAAAGTAGTGTGGCCACCCCCACGATGGCAAAGTCACCAGAACGGCGGGTCAATTCTACAAAAGACCAGGCCGTGTTCTTTGGAAGTGTGAGAATCCTTACTTCCACCAAGATCTCGGAGGGCTCTAGGGAGGTGGTGAGATAGGTAAGGAAAAATTCTTCAGGCGCCAATGCCCTCTCACCAGAAGGACCGACCACCTTCATTTCCCCGTTCAAACAACAGATGACCGTGGGAAGTTCTGATGAGGGATCTGCATGCACAAGGCTCCCTCCTATGGTCCCCCGATTCCGAATGGGCACGTGTCCAATGAAGGAGACCGCTTCTGCCAAGATAGGACATTTCTCTTTCACTAGCGGCGACAGCTCCAGGTCTCTTTCCCGGGTCAAGGCCCCGATGAAAAGCGCCTCTCCTTCCTCTTTTATATAATCCAGATCTTTAATCCCGTTGATATCAAGGAGGACCTCCGGCCGCCCGAGCCTGAAGTTCATGATGGGCACCAGGCTCTGACCGCCAGCAAGGATCTTCGCTTCGTCTTCGTACTTCTCCAGTAGTCCGACGGCTTCTTTCACCGTGCTAGGAGCAAAATACTCAAAAGCATTCGGTTTCATGTCCGCTCTCCTGCTTCACTTTAGGGACTTCAATTCCTTTTTCATCTTCCTAAAAAACTCTTTTATCATCATCTTGGCGATCCCGCTGATCAGCCTTTGTCCAACCCCTGCGATCAATCCCCCCACCTGCACCTCTCCAGTGTATACAACCGTGGTGCCCTCCCCGTCCTGGGAGAACTCAATAATCCCTTCTCCCTTTACAAAACCAGGGGTTCCACTCCCTTCGCCTATCAGACGGTATCGGTTAGGGGGTTCGGGGTCAAGCACCTCAAACTTTCCACTATAGGTCCCCTTGACCGCGGCAATGCCTATCTTCGATATGGCATCATATTTCCCTGGCTCTCGCTCCTCCAGTTTCTTACATCCGGGTATGGCTTTCTCCAGATGTCTTGGGTTGTTGAACAGATCCCAGACCACTTGTTGTGGGGCCTTATAGTTATATTTTCCTTCGAGTTTCACGTCTTGTTATCTCCTTTAGAGGCTGTCGGAAAACGCCCATCTGCTGCGTTATCCTCATCCCTCGTCACTGCGGCGTACTTCTATGTACGCCTCATTCCTCGGGATTTCGGAAGCCTTGCGTATGGACATTTTCCGTCACCCTCTTAAAAGCCGGTTTTTCGACAGTCTCTTAGCTACTCCTCCTTAACTTTGGCCTCCTGGATTAGGTGCCATATCTTGTTTGGGCTGAGGGGCAGTTCGTCTATGGTCACACCCAGGGGGGAGAGGGCATCCGCAATGGCATTCCCTATGGCAGCGGGCACCGACATGCAGGAGCTCTCTCCTGCCCCCTTTGACCCCAAGGCCGTGAGGGGTGATGGCGTTTCCACGTGACCAATATCTATTTTAGGCACCTCCGTGGCCGTGGGCACCAGGTAATCCTGAAAGGAGGCGGTCAGACACTGCCCGTTTTCATCGTACGCAAACTCCTCATAAAGACTTCCCCCCAACCCGTGGGTGCAAGCTCCCATCACCTGCCCTTCCAGAAGCATGGGGTTGAGCACGGTCCCGGAATCGTGTACGCTGGCCCATTTCAGGAATTTCACCTCTCCAGTTTCAATATCCACCTCCACGACGATCGCCTCTGCCACAAATCCATAGGTGTTCGAGGAATCCACGCGGTCCAGGTCATCTGGCGGCGTGGAGGTGGGCATGGACAGAAGGCTGCTCGCGTAGAGTCCAGCATCCATCCCTTCAGGCAGAGCCGCCTGGTTCCAATGGGCTGTTCCAGCCACATGCTTGACCGCAATGGATCGATCTGGAGAACCTTTTACAAAGAATTTCTCCTCTTTCACCTCCAAGTCGTCCGGGTTGGCCTCCAGTACATGTGCGGCGATCTTCTTCATCTTCTCCTTCACCTTGCGTGTCGCATCGACCACTGCATTGGTCCCCACCGAGGCAAATCGACTGGAGTAACTGCCTGTCGTAATGGTATAGACCCGATCATGGGTGTCCACCACATCGCTGACCGTCACATCGTCCGGATGAATCCCCAATTCGTCAGCTACGATCTGTGATATCACTGTCTCGTGACCTTGCCCCTGCGGGTTGGTGCAGGCGATCACATGGACCTTTCCCAGGGGATCCATTTTGACAATGACGGACTCGCCGGATCCTGACTTGGGGTGCCCCTTTGCCCTCTGCTCGGGGGTCAGAGCGAGGGTCACATAAGCAATATTGGTCACCGAGGGATCCACAACAGTGGCAAAGCCGATGCCCATATACCTGCCTGCCTGCCTTGCTTTCTGCTGTTCCTTGCGCATCTTCTTGTAATCGATCATGTCGAGGGCCATCTGAAATGCCTTGGGATAATTTCCCGCATCATAGATCCCCCCCGTTGCGGTCGTGTAAGGGAATTGGTCCGGCTGTATGAATTTCTTGAACCGAATCTCGGCCGGATCCTTCTCCAGCTGAGCGGCCACCATGTCCACCAGCCGTTCCACGCTGAAGTAGAGCTCCTGACAGGTGTAACCGCGGTTTGGGGCCGTCAGACACTTGTTTGTCCCCACCACCAAAACCTCTCTGTCAAGGTCCCTGATCTGGTAGGCCCCCGTGTGATTCCCCGTGCTCCTGTAAGCACAACCAGGCTCAGGTGCGCGAATATATCCACCCGTATTGTCAATGGCCTTATCCTTCAACGCCAGGATGGTTCCATCCTTTTTGACCGCTGCCTCCATGTAGGTCACCCGATCGGTCCCCGTGGCACTCGCCAGCAAGTGCTCTCTTCGGTCCTCGATCCATTTGACCGTCATACCCGTCTTCTTTGCGGCCAGAGCGATTAGGGCGACATAAGGGTACATCCCCGTCTTTGTACCAAAGCCTCCCCCAATGTCCGTAGGCACAATCCAACGCATCTTGTTCTCTGGAATCCCCAGGGCAAGGGCCACCAGAGAATGATTCACAAAAGGTCCCTGGTAATTGTTGTAGATCACGAACTCCTCATTGTAAGGATTGTAAGAAGCGATGACTGCGTAGGTCTCCATGGGTGTAGAGCCATATTTGGGAAAGAGGAACTTTCCCTTTACCACCAGGTCCGCTTCTTTGTAGGCCTTTTCAGGATCTCCATATTTGAATAATCGTTGAGAATAGATGTTGCTCCCGATATTGTCGTGAAGGATGGGAGAATCTGGCTTGGTGGCCTCCTCAATGTCCATGACCACGGGCAGAGGGTCGTAGTCCACTTTTATCAAATCCAGGGCGTCTTCAGCAAGGTAGCGGTCATCCGCCACCACAACCGCCACAGGTTCTCCCACAAAACGGACCTTGTCCACCGCACAACTGTAATACTTGGGCGGCACGGAGACACCGACCGGGAAGGGCGTGGACATTCTCTCCACGTCTTCCCCTGTGAGTATCCCACGCACGCCGGGAAGTTCTTCCGCCTCAGTGACGTCAACCCCCCTTATCCACGCGTGGGGATAAGGGCTGCGGAGAACAGCCGCATGCTTCATATTTGGCAGACGAATATCGTCCATAAAGTTGCCCCGCCCGGTGAGAAGTCGGAGGTCCTCTTTTCGCTTCATTCTCTTCCCGACCCATTTGCCCTTGACCTGTTCTGACATGAACGTTCTCCTTGCACCTTGTCACATAAAGGTAAGTCTATAGTGAACGAGAATAAGTCTTTGCGAGGACTCCCGCGAAAGCGGGAGGACGTGGCAATCTCAAGAGCCCGCCCTGGCGCGACTAGTCTTACCCATGCGAAGGCTTACACTGGTCTTGCAGAAAACGGATCCCACAACCCGATCATGGTGGACCAGGTCTGGCCAGGGGTTGCTTCCCCCCGACCGAATCGGGGGTCGCAATGACATGCGTTGCGATGCCTTATTATGTGAATCGTTCACTATAATTTGAGTTTCTCTAATTTTTTCAGCCTACAGTTCGCTAAATCTTATTCAAACTAAATGCCTTCCCCCTTAAACCAGTCCAGCGTGTAAATTGAATAACCGAAGGTGATCTTTCGGTTTAGAATCGGATCCAAGAGCTCACCTTCAAAACGCTCTGAAAAGAGGATCTGCTCGGTGACCATTGGGGGCGTCCCTGAAAATATGGCAATCCCCTCCAGAGATCCTTCCACTCGCTCCTGGACCAAACGGACCAGCTCCTCTGGAGGAAGAATGGTGGAAAGGGTGGAGTCCTGGTAAAGCGTCCTCTCTCCCCCTTGCACAGCCCAACTCCGGATCTGGATACTATCCCAGTGATCTTTTATCTCTTCATAGTCCCAGAGGTTCTTGGAAAGAACCGCTGGACATACCTGCTTTGACTTCAGGATATCCATCCTCTCCAGTTCCCGATCTGTGTGGTCGCTCCCCGCACCCACGTAAATCCTTTCTCCATCCATCAAGAGCACATACTCCACCTCTCCCGATGTCTCTTGACCCTGCACGTGGAATGACTCTTCCAAGGAGATACCCTGATAAGGTTTAGGATAGAACATGGGCACGGAGGGGGGTGGTTCCACGCCCTCCTTTTTTAACTCCTCGATATGTTTGCGAACAGCTGATTGATCCCGACCCGTATAACCGCAGAGGACGGCTCCCCTCATCGGGCAGGAGAATTCCCTCTTTTCCTTCTGCCCTTCAATGATGAACCGAAATAACATGCCTTCGGGACTCCTCATTCTTTACTTCTTCTCCAATTTCTCTTTTTCCCACCTTCTTAGCTCCCTTCTCAGGATCTTACCTGAAGAGGTCTTGGGAAGCTCTTCAATAAATTCGATTTCCCTGGGGTATTTATAGGGAGCTATGGTGTTCTTAACAAAGTCTTGAAGTTCCTTGGCTAATTCAGCAGTGGGCTTGTATCCCTCATGCAGGACAATCCACGCCTTGAGCTTGTCCCCCTTGTCCGGGTCAGAGAACCCCGCGACGCCGGACTCCAGCACCGCTTCATGCTCCTGCAGTGCCGTTTCCACCTCAGCAGGGGATATACGATACCCATGGAAAGTCATAATATCATCCGACCTGGAGCCATACCAGAAATACCCGTCCTCATCCATGGTGGCCAGGTCCTTGGTGTCATACCAGTTGTTGGGAAGGGCAACCTCCTCCATCTGTTCCGGCATCTTGAAGTATTCAAGAAAGAGGCCAGGGTGATCTGTGCGCATGGCCAAGTGTCCCATTTCGCCGGGCGGAACTTGTTCCCCTTTGTCATTAACAATGGCCACCTCAATGCCGGGAAGTGGTTTGCCCATGGAACCCACTTTTACGGGCAAGCTGGTCTGGGTGGTGCAGAACTCATGGGCCTCTGTCTGTCCCATGCTGTCAATGATCTTCACGTTGAAACGCCGCATCCACTCCCGCCATGTCTCTGCCAACAACGGCTCGCCAGAGCTAAGGCAATATTTTAGAGAACGGGTGTCATATTTTTTCTCGGCATTTTTCACGGCCAGCATCATCCTGTAAATGGTCGGCGTCCCTGCAAAGATGGTGATCTTGAATCTTTCAATAAATTCATAGGCCCTTTCTGGATCAAACCGCTCATCCGAGTAGATGGCCGTGGAAACGCCCCACCGAAAGGCAAACAGGAAATTATGGCCCAGGGCATACATCCAGGTGAGCGCGGTGGGTCCCCCGCAGATGTCTCCTCTGTCCAATCCCATCGTGTATTTCCCGATAGGGTCACCGGCCCCTATGATGAATCGGTGGCCGTGCACAACGCCTTTGGGCGGTCCGGTCGTGCCGGAGGTATAGAGGAAATAGGCCTGATCATCCTTGAGGGTTTCAACATGGGGAGGAACGCCTTTAGCTTTTCTCATGATCTGCTCAAAAGAGATCTGGTCTCCCTTGGTCTCACCCACTACGATGACGTGTTTCAAGGTCTTGCATTTGGGACGAATATTCTCGATGGCCTCAGTGTATCTGGTGGTGGTGATAACAGCCACGGCCTCGCTATTGTTGATGATGTGCTCCAGTTCGTATTCCCTCAGCATGGTATTGGTGGGGATAGGGACAGCCCCAATTTTCTGGCCTCCAAGGAAACTAATTTGGTACTCGGGTTGGTTCGGAGTCCGAATGAGATATCGGTCACCCTCAGACACCCCTAGCTTGTGTAAGGCATTGGCAAAACTATCTGTAAGTTCTTTCAATGCCTGATAGGTAATCTTCTGATCTTCATAATAGATGGCCACATCTTTGCCCCTACCGTGCTCTGCCCAGTAATCCACGATGAGTCTCGCCATATTCAGCTTTTCTGGGATATCCAGTTTATAAAAGCCCTGTGTATCCATTCTGTGAAAGGTGTAATCCATTGTTGTCTCTTCCATTTTGCCCCCTCCTCTGAACTTGGCTCAACGCGCTTCTTCCCTTGCCAGGATGTCACTGAGGATCTTCTCCGTATTATTCAGGTGTTTCATCAACTCCTCATGGGCCCGCTTTGCATCCTTTTTCTTCAGAGCGGAAAAAATCCTTTGATGCTCCTTGAGGACCTGCTGCGACCGAGATTGGTCCTTGATAGCCCGAATACCCATGAGGTGGATCTGGTCCCTTAGGTTCTGTAGAATCGTCTCGATCTGCTGATTGCCCATTTTGGAGGCCATAAAGAGATGGAATTCCTTGTCCATCTCAATGAAGGATAGCTCTTCGTCCTTGCTTGCCGACCTATCCTGTTTAGCGAGGATCTTTTCTATCTTCTTGAGGTCTGCAGGGGTAAGCTGTTTGGAGATGGATTTGATGATGTAACCCTCGATAATCCGCCGCAATTCAAAGACCTCCTGGACCTGCTTGGGCGTAATCTTCAACACCTTCACGCCCTTGCTCGGCACAAAAGAGACCATTCCTTCCCTGCTCAACTCCAATAGGGCCTCTCTCACAGGGGTGCGTGATACGCCCAGGACCTCGGCAAGCCTCTTTTCATTATGGAGCTTTCCCTGCTCCAGCCGACCGGTGAGGATGAGTTCTTTGAGGATATCATAGGCCTTTTCTTTGAGCGACTTGGTTCGGGATATGGGTAAGACGCCTTTCATCTTATTCCCCCCTCATTAGATCATTAAAACGTCTCGGAAATTCCACAACCTTCTCGCTCACCCGGCTGGAGCCTGGCGGGTCGACCCATTATTCCAATACTCCACTCTTCCAAGTGCGCAGCAAATCGAAGCTGACCTGGAAATCAGACGTTTTGTTTTTTTGGAAGGTTAGACGGATGCTTTGGATATATTGAATATCGCATACTCAAAACGCCCTAAGGAGTCAAGAAAAAATTCTCTACCAAGGCCGGGGACCTTGGCCCCTTGAGCCAGGCAAACAGTTTGAGGCCGACCTATGTGGAAATAGATGGCAGCGTGGAAAGGCGATCCAACGCCGCATTGGGGAAGGATTTCTTCTGATGGTGAACCGTTTGCCGAAAGGGGTGGGAAGTGGTTTTGATGGTGGGTTTTACTATTTGTGATGGTTTGACAGTCGTAACCCAAGTTCAAGGGCCTTTTCGTTGAAGGCCATGAATTTGGGATCTACCTTCGCCTCTAACGCCTTCAGGATCGATTCGGCCTTGACCACCTGGGTCAATCCTATCAACGCGCCAAGCATACAGATGTTTAGGACGATGGGTCGACCGATTTCTTCCATAACCGCCTCGTACATGCCTAATTGCACCTGACGGGCATCCACCACACGTTCTTGTTTTACGTAATGCGTATCCGTCACCAGCAGCCCTCCGGGACGGACAATATCAGAAAATTTGTTGTAGGACTCCTGAGTCAGACAAACCAAAATGTGGGGGTTGATGACCTTTGGGTAATGAATCGACTTATTGGATATGACCACGTCTGCTCTCGTTGCACCTCCCCGAGCCTCCGGGCCGTAAGTCTGTGTTTGCACGGCGTTCATGCCCTCGTACATGACGGCCGCCTCGGCCAAGATGATAGAAGCCGTAATAACACCCTGACCCCCAGAGCCGCTGAAAACAATTCGTTTCGTATTCATCGCTGATTCCCCAAAGGCTATTTGTCCTGTCTCGCTTCCTGAGACAGACAACTATCAACCCAGTGAGTTACAGGAGGCGGTATATTCAGGCCTTTCCTCCTCGACGAATATACCCCTTTCAATAAGCTCGGGATTCTCCTCTTTTCTCTTGGATCCTCTTAACGCAGTGCCTTGTTTATAGCTGTTCATCATATCAACAGCACTTCCAAGTTCATTTTTTCTACCGTAGTAGGTGGGACACTGTGAAAACACATCAACGACTGAAAACCCCTTATGTTTGATGGCCTTCATAAATATCTCAATCATCTCTTTGGCATGATAGGTGGTTGTCCTGGCCACAAAGGAAGCACCTGCCCCTCTGGCCAATTCCACAAGATCAAAGTCGTGATCAATCGTCCCGCAAGTGGCCGTCGTCGCCCTCATGCCAAATGGGGTCATCGGCGAATACTGCCCACCTGTCATCCCATAGATGCTGTTATTCATAATAATGGCTGTTAAATCTATATTGCGGCGTGCGGCATGAATAAAATGGTTTCCCCCTATGGCAAGGGCATCTCCGTCGCCCATGGGAGCGATGACGGTCAGATCGGGACGTCCCATCTTCACACCCGTGGCAAAGGCCAGGGCCCGACCGTGGATGGTGTGCAGGGTATGAAAGTCCAGATACCCTGTTATGCGGGAGGAGCATCCGATCCCAGAGACGAGCACAATTTCGTTCTTCTTCAACTTCAAATTCTCAATCGCCCTGACCATGTTTGCCATGACTATCCCATGACCGCATCCTGGGCACCAGATGTGCGGAAAGAAACGCTGGCGCAAAGAATCTTTTAAGGCCATATTAAACCCCTTTTCCCTGTATCATATTCAGCACCTTCGAGATATCTTCATGGGAGATGAGAACCCCGTCGAATCGGTTTGCGAGAAACACCTTTTCAGGATGTGAGACCGCTTTTCTCACTTCTTGGCAGATCTGACCCATGTTCATTTCCACGACCAACACATGGCTTCGCCCCTCACACTTCTCCCGTACTGTTTCCCTGGGGAAGGGCCACAAGCTCTGTAGTTCAAGAAGCCCCAGCTTTGCTCCCCGCTCTCGGCGCATCTCTACCAGGTGCTGTGCACTCCTTGCCGAACTCCCATAGGAGATCAAAAGCACATCCGCATCCTCGGTAAAGTATTCTCTGTAACGGGCCATGCTGTCCGCCCGGTTTTCCACTTTGTCCACCAGGTGGTGCAGGAGGTCATAGGCGACTCTCGGGTCACTGGATGGAAAGCCCCACATGTCATGGAACAGGCCAGTCACATTGTAACGATGTTTCCCTCCGAAATCGCTCATGGGTAGCCTGCCATCTTCCCGAGCCAGATAAGGATGGTAATCGGTTCCCTCCGGCACCGACGTTTGAAGGCGTTCTACCACCTCAACCACGCCAGGCTCTGGGATGACCACCTTTTCACGCATATGGGCCACCACCTCGTCCAGGAGGAGGATTACAGGCGTCCGAAAAGTCTCTGCCAAGTTAAAGGCTTCTATGGTCATGATAAAGACATCCTGGAGTTTGGATGCGGTGAGGGTGATGATGGAGTGCTCCCCATGGGTCCCCCATCGAGCCTGCAGCACATCGCCTTGGGCCACAGAAGTGGGCAACCCCGTACTCGGCCCTCCCCGTTGCACATTGACCACCACAGAAGGGATCTCTGCCATAACCGCATATCCGATGGCTTCCTGCATCAAAGAAAAGCCCGGGCCACTGGTTGCAGTCATTACCTTCAGTCCCGTCAAAGAGGCGCCGATGATGGCGCACATGGAGGCAATTTCGTCCTCCATCTGAATGAACTTTCCGCCAATCTGGGGAAGTCTCTCAGACAAAATTTCCATCACTTCGCTGGAAGGCGTGATAGGATACCCTGCATAGAACTTGAGCCCCGCATAAAGTGCACCTTCAACAACGGCTTCGTTCCCTTGGAGAAACATTACCTTACCCTGCACAGAATTCACCTCTCTACCAATTCTATGGCCACGTCCGGGCATCTCAGTTCACAGAACCCGCAATTGATGCACTTGTCGGAATGGAGCCAACAAACCTTTCCCTCATTATCGAGAGCCAGAACCTTCTTTGGGCAGAATGTGACACATATGCCGCAGCCTTTGCACCACTCCCTGTTGATTTGCACTTCCTTCTTCTCCTTCTTCTTGGCCATAGAGCACTTCCTTCTCCTCTGATGCGGGCCCCCAACTGCCTGCTTTATTGTGGAGCGTTTAAGGGCTACATTCAAAATGATAATATATCACATTTAATATATTCCTTAAAGAGTTTCCATTGTCAATCGCTCCATATAAAGACGACCATACATTATATCATAAAGTTGTGGCTAAAGAGGGCGATTGGGGAATGTGGCGTTTTTTGTTGGCTCTGTTCGGCTCCTTTGTTATTTTCCTTTTCGCTTAAAGAATACATTTTTTCTTGAGGAGGTTCAGATGAAATTTCCAATCGATGAGATGAGGGATCTCTGCAAACGCATCCTGTTGTCACATGAACTCACGGAGGAAGAGGCAACGATAATCTCAGATGATTACCTGGATGCGGAAATTCGCGGGAAGCCATCCCATGGGTTAAAGGCCTTTTCTGTCGTGGTGGAAGATAGCAAGAATCGTGGGAAGGCCACCGTAGGTATGGAGCGAGGTCCGGTTATCCTGTTCGAAGGGAATGGGGATATTGGCCATCTCGTGGCCCATGAAGCCATCCTTTGGGCAGAGAAGAGCTGCCAAAATCATGGGATCGCCATTGTGGGGATGAGAAATATCAAGCGTTTTGCAACGCCGGGGACGGTGGCCCGTCGGGCCACAGAAAAGGGGATGATCGCCCTGGTTTTCGAGTACGGCGGACAGGCATTTATGGCCCCATACGGAGCTGCAGAAGCCGTGATCTCCACGAACCCCATCGGCATGGGAATTCCCACTGACGACGCACCACTCATCCTGGACATGGCCACCTCACAAAGGGCTTTCTATTTTATAGCCCTCGCCAAGGCCCTGGGAGAGAAGATCCCGGATACCTGGGGAATTGACGGCAATGGACAACCTGTAACCGATCCCTCCCGAGTGACAGCGGTGTTACCCTTTGGCGGGTACAAGGGCTATGCCCTGGCTGTCATGCTTGAGATCATGACCGGCCCGTTCCTAGGTGTGGACGTGGGATTGCAGGGAGATCTCTCTCGACGAGGAGCACTCTGTCTCTTTTTCTCCCCCTCACTCTTTGGCGTGGACAAAGAAGCGTTTAACGCCAGAGTGAATACCTTTATTAATAATATAAAGAAGGCTCGAGTTGCTGAAGGACATGAAGAGGTCTTGCTACCGGGGGAGCAGGGAGAGAGGAGACGTGGCAAATGCCTGCAGGAGGGTTTTGTTGAATTCGATGAAGAAGCCTTCAAACAGTTAAAAGCCCTTGAGAAGATCTCAGACTCCTAGGTACAATACGGTTTCGCGCGGCCCTCCAATAGTCATTGCGAGGAGCAGGGCGACGAAGCAATCTCTTCCTTGCCATGAGATTGTTTCCCCTCAATGAATCGGGGGTCGCAATGACGGCACCGTAGAGGGCTTCTAGCTCGTTCCTAAATCCCCAACTCCCCTCTCTTGTTCGGGTCAGGGCCGCCGGAGGCGTCCCATCCTCGCGCCTGGCAGTACTGCTTCATCATCTTCTCTAAGGGGGGGAGGTTTCCCTTGGACAGACCCTCCTTTTTCGCCGTCTTGAGCATCCGCTCCGGGAGGGTATCCATATCTGGCGTGACACCCCAACGAAAGTTCAGCAACCTTTTCAGATTGAAAATGCGTTCGCCTGCCAAGAGGAGTTCTTTATAGTCCATCTCCATTCCCGTGACCATCCCAAACCACCGGGCCAGGTCCTTCACCTTCACACCGGCGAAAAGGTTGAACTTGCAAACGCTCAGGCTATCGTAGACGGCCATGAGATTCTGCAGGTCTGCCACCATCTTACCCTTTTCGGTGCCAAGCCGATCTAGCACCTCATGGATCCCCAAAGAGGGCTCTGTGACCGCCCTCTCGAAGACATGCGTAAAACCCTGAAGGTGGCAGGCCCCTCGGTTGGATGTGGCAAAGCTCAGAGCTGTAGAATTGTAGGCCCTGGGGTCATGGGCCGGAAATCCCAGGCCCTTAACCTGCATGGCGATTTCTCCGGCCTCCGGGGGTAGCGCTTCCAGTATTCCCTGATAACCCTGTGCCAGAAATTTGCCAAATCCCTTGCCTTCACCCATCTGTTGGATCAACTTTAGGGCCACATCACCATCTCCCCACCGGGGTTCCATACCCTCTAAAAGGTCGGATGGAAGAAGCCCCTTTTCAAAGGCCTCCATGGCAAAACCGATCAGAGAACCGGCTTCAATCACATCCATCCCCAGGCGGTTGCAGGCCTCATTCATCCTTTGGACTGCTCGGATATCATCCACCAGGAGATTGGCACCTAGAAGGGCCAGGGTCTCATACTCAGGCCCACCTGTCAGTCCTGACTTGGGATCGTTACTGGCGTTCATCCCTACGGTCCTTCCACAGCCCAACACACAGCCTGCACACCTGTAGTTTTGAATAAACAAGGTCTCTTCCATGGATGGCCAACCGATTTTTTGAGCCCCTTCTGGCCATCGGTCCTGGGCATAGTTCTTGATGGGGAATGAACCCAATTCCTCCTGGGGAATGACAATACCAGGGGTTCCCGCTCTTCGGATGGCGGCGGACATCTCTTGAATGGATTTCATCATCCCTTCCATGTCTTTAAGGAGCTCCTGTCTGCGTGCTATGGGAATTTTTCCCTTGCCAAACACCGCCATGGCTTTCAGATTCTTGGCCCCCATCACCGCGCCCAGACCACACCGGCCTGCTGCGCGACCATGAGGACCGTCGGTCATCACACAGGCCAGGTTTGCACCGTTTTCACCAGCCGGACCTATACACGAGACGACCGCCTTGGGATGGGTCTCTCCCTGCAGTGTGGTCTCGGTCTGGAAGGTATCTTTCCCCATCATGTGGGAGGCATCTCGTATTTCCACACCATCCCCGGTAATCCATAGATACACGGGCCCCTTTGCCTTGCCGGAAACGCGGACGCCATCCACTCCAGCTCTCCGCAACATGGCACCCCAAGTCCCTCCCACGTTGGCTTCTCCCCAAAATCCTGTCAGGGGACTTCGCCCTGCCACACCATGCCTTCCCGAGCTGGAGGCCGGGGTTCCCGTCAGTGGACCGGTCATTGAGACTAGATGGGCCTCTGGGGCCAGTGGGTCCGGGTCCTCCGGGCCCTCACTCCATAGCAACCACGCGGCAAGACCACTCCCCCCGATAAACTTTTGAATCGTCTCGCTGCCTATGGAGCGAGTGTCCGTTTCACTTTTTGTGAGATCCACATCAAGAAGTCTGAACTTGTACCCGTCCATTTCCTTTACTCCTTTTCTCTTATCCCATATGAACCAGCAGATGACCTAATAACTGGTAAAGAACCCGCGCCTAGAGGAGCCGGATTTCATTTGCCTTCAAAGGGGCTCCAGTGCTAACGCCTTCAGAGTGCCTAAAATGCCTAAAGTGAATGAGATTTTTGTCAGTTTTCACCTCGCCAAAGGCGAGGCGAGTACCTCAACTTTAGCCCCGCCTGCCATAGCCATTTACCAGTTATCCGCTCTGTTTGACCAGGTTCATATAGCCTAACGCGACCGAACTACTATGTGCGGCGGGGCATTGGCGGGCAGGTCACTTTATTTCACTTTTAACTTTAGATCACTTGGAACTTGCTCCACACCCCCCCTGGAGGGGATGAAGAAATTTCAAGCTATCACCATCACTGAGCATCTCATCCAGTCTGGCTATGTGATCATTGTGGATGATGAGTGCACGAAAGCGTGTCTCTTCTTCCCCGGTAACTTCCCCTAAATAGGTTTTGAAGCGGTCATCGGTGCTAACCAAATAGTGAATGAGGTCTTTGACTGTTGAACTCTCTTTAAAAGTCATGCTGATCTCATCCCTTGAGGTCTTTTTGGAGAAGGGGGGAAAAAGGGTGACCTTCACGGTAACTTTTTTTGATACGCGTCTTTTGGGCATTTCTCTCTTCAAAGCGCTCACTTAAAGGCGCTCCCTTGTAAGGAGGGCCCTTGTTCCTGTCAATAAACCCTTTTTACTCCTTGACCACCTTAGAGCCCAGGGCCTTTTCCAGGTTCTTCACGAATTGGGTCTCAATCTCCTCCCTCTTTGTCTTTATGACGGCCTCATATATTCTCCTCATTTGACCTACTGCATCTGCCTTTGCGTGGAAATGGATTCGGGTCTCGTTGGGTCCCATCTCCTCCAGGTCCAAAATGAGGTGTATATTCGTCACCGTACCTGTAGCCACTTTCCCAAACTTTTGCATCATGTCGCCCGCCTCCGACACCCCTTTCGCCTCAAGATGCCGGTTGTCCCTCCTTTCGGTGATACTCACCTTAGCCTTGTTATCCAGGGGTATCAAACCCAGCTTTATGCGGAGATCACAGGCCACCGTGCTATCATCGATCACCTCGTAGCTTGTGCACGTAGGCACGCAGCCCGCCACCGTGTTAATATCATTGAAAAGATTCCAGATGGTGTTGACGTCTTTCTCTGCCCGCATCGTGCTTTCAATGGTTA
>WOR8_10000977_pt1 | contig 29323 bp, 21 predicted proteins | sample DeeMarSeWOR38_10_FD_19890 | JGI IMG/M metagenome (IMG submission 19890) | reverse complement strand
TCTGATACGTTTATGGCAAACAGCTTGGCAATATTCAAACCGGCCGGCGTTTTTTCTTCAAAGATGACAATCTCGACATAGAATCTGTCTTCCCAGAAATCAATCCGATAATCAAATAGTAAGGTTTCATCGATCCGCGCCTCGGTGCCAGCATGACCAGACTCAGTCCACGGTGTTTCGGCTCCGGTTTCGATTCGGCTGTCATGATACACTGCTTGAGCATTGGTTTCGTTACCCATGTCAAAAGCCCTCAGCCTGAGACTGCGCGTGTTTCCTATGACATCACCATGAAAGTCCTGAAATGCGGATTTCACAAAACCGTTATCTATGTGCACCTGACCCTCACCGTTTATCAGGGCATAAAGCTGTGTCTCATTCTCCGCTACATCCATATTACCATCTCTGGTCCAACCGCTGATCTCGCTGTCCAAGGGTATTAGGTCAACGACGTCAATACTTGTCGACTGCTCGGTGTCTGTGCAGGCAAGAAATAGCAATGGCATCAAAGATATCATTAATTTCTTCATGTTATCTCCTAATTTAATATCGTTATTTTTCTTACAATACTTTCGCCGTTTTGGTACAGACGCACAAAGTAGCTGCCTGACGTCAATCGCTTTTGCAGTCGGTAGTTTATTCTGTGTTGGCCATGGGGGAGATCTCCCGCGAATATCCGGTCGCGAATTCTGCCTGCGGCATCGACCAGATCGATGTGAACCGGTGATGCTTTGGGCATGGAGAATGCAATAGTTGTGTTCTTACGGAATGGGTTTGGTGCGATTTGTATTGTACGGCGCGACGGTGTGACTGTCTCGAACTCGTTAATCTGAGAAGGGTTGTTTATCTCGATGAGATTGACGTCGGTTGAGCCGAGATCATAAGGCGGCTGAGCTGCCGTTTCAATGTGATGTATCGGCCAGGAAATTGGATTCCAACCGTGGGCTACGCGTTCTTCGTTGATCAACTCCCAGCCTCGATAATCGCAGGCAACCGTATCCAAACTCATAAGTAATTTGTTGGGAGTACAATTCGGACTTCCGCCCGGACCAGCGAGTATCGAGCCCCAAAGCGAATCGACAATGAAGATCCTTTGAATATTGTTTGGTGTTATCACATCCCGTATTTGCTGACTAAGAGAAGGCAGATAGGGATTACACCAGCCGCCGTGCAATGAACCCGGATTATGTATTGTCCCGTAATGATTTTTCATACAAAGGGTCACTTGCGCTGTGTCGTGATTCTTCAAGACTGCGGCGTTAATCAGATAGTCGCTCATCTCACTCAAGATCGTGCTCGGGTAACTGTTGACACCATTCACATTGAGCGGCTGCGCGTAATCATAGCCTATGCCCGAATGATTGGTTCCGAAACATCTTGGTGTATTAGGATCGTTACCCGTGTAGATGGTGTAACCGGCATCTGTCAGTTCCCAATCCGTGCGGTCCCAGATGATGATGTTGTTCTTTCTGAAACTCGAGCCGTTAAATTCCATTTGGGCAAGACCGTTGACGATGCAGTTAACAAACTCGCGATGGGTTGGCAAGTATTCATTAATCACGTTGACCTTGATGCCAATGATGTTGTTCTCAATGATGCCGGGGAAGATCGATTTCCAGGCCTCTCCCACTTCATCGATGCCAGTCAGGTGTTTTATTGATTCATCCATCATTATTTGGACAACCGCCTGATTGATGGTATTTCCAGTGGTTGCGTCTTCATGAAAGCATTGGATTACATCGCTGGAACGAAAGCCTTCGGCAATTTCGGCAAAAGGTATCTTAGGTTTGGCAATCAAGCCAAGCGTACCGACACCCAGGTATTTCAAGAAATCACGCCTTGATATATCCTTCATAAAACCCCCAATAGAGTCAATTCTACCCGGAAATGCCGATTTGTCAACAAAGAACGGCTATTGCTTTATGGAGCGAATGCTAGGCATACGGCACACAATGTAATGTTGTACTTCAACAAAAGAGTATCTTCTTACAGAATTACTGTATTGTTCAGATCAGAATAGCCAGGAGGCGAATATTTCTTGTCTCCAATTCAAGAGCGATATGCCGACCCCCGAGTAGTTAGAGATAATGGACGCGGTGTATGCCTCTAATACGGCGCCGGCTTGTTCAAAATCGGTTACCGTGTTATACAAGAAATAGCGTGCAGGCATATCAGCATGGTGGCCTTGTGTGGAACAGGGGTAGCAGATCGACCCAGAATCTGGGAATTGGAATTCAATAAGGTCTACTTTACTTAACAGGGTGTCCAAAAAGTCCTCGTATATCCAGGCTGTTTCATGTGTTGTACCGCATAGATAGGCGAACGAATTTTCCGGGTAACGCCAGTATAGACTTATGTCTGTCTCTGTGAAAGTTGCCGTCAGGGGTTCGGTCTTAATAAATGAATCGTTGACTTCGCAGATATACGTGTCCCAGGTTCCAGAATACAAAAAGTGCAATGTGCGCTCGCCTTGAGCGTGCGGCAGGAGCACCGACGCAGTAGCCGGGCCTAACATGTGCAGAAACACATCAGGGATACGAATGCCGGCCAGCGTCACGAGAATTATATTTCGGTCTACAGATACATCGGCCGCTATCTCGATGTTGCAGCAGCTATATATTTTTTCCGTTCGCATGAGGAGCGTCACCACTGGTTCGCATGGCGGTCCTGGGTGTGTTTCTATGATTTTGAATATCACGCCACCTTCTATCGGCTCCAGATCATCACCGCAACTTACCACTGAGAAAAGTGCAACAAACGTGATTACCGGTACCATGCGCCGAAATCGTGATAACATCGAATCTCCTTAGAACAAATACTTCACGTAAATCGCCCAGTCTTTCACATGCCAAAAATATGCATTGTTGTATATGTCGATCGCAAACTTCTTGTGCGGCTGCCAGCCAAGACCGAACGAGTAGCCATAGTCGAGACCATGAACGATATCATGGGTATATACAGAGTTGTTTTCTGCTTGACGCAGGTTCTGGAAGTGATAGGAGAAGCTCGCGCCAAACCGTAGTGACACGGTGTTTACAATGTACTCAGCCGCGATCGGCACGGAGAGTGTGTTTTCAATGCCTCGTAAGTTTAGTTCTTCGGACGCGGTTTCGGTGTTCTGGAACAGCAATGCGTTCTTGACACCAATCGCCAGGAAGCCGCGGTTGGCGATGGGTAATGCTTTGGCAAAACCCAATCGCGCAACAAGGGTCTTGGCAAACCACATGAAGGCTGTCTCGTCATCCAGCAAGGCAGAATATACTGAGAAAGGTAAAGAATCTATTTCGGCATTAGATATTGGGCTGCCAATGTCCAAATACCATGAAGTGAAGTCATTTACTGAGGATATGTTTCTGCAATAGAGACCGAGGCGCGCCAGGGCGATGTTGATACATTGGTCGTAGATTGTGTAGAAATCGGTTTCCCACTTGTTATTGTAAAAGCCTAAACCGAGTTTCAGGTCGAGGTTTAAGCGTTTCTTGATCTGATGAGAGTATTGCGTTTTTACTATGTATTCGAAGTTCTTATCTATGAAGCGGGAGTTTGCTGCGTTCGTATTGTTAATCTTAGAATAGTCCAAATCGTTGTAGATGTTTAGTACCACTTCACCTACTCTGAACATCCACAGATCTTCGATGCGGTATTCCTGGGTCGTGAAGGATTCCCATGTGTTTTCATAGGGTTCCAGCTCATGAGAATAATTCATCCAGTATTTACCTGTCATACCGAAACCTCGCGTGGTCACAGTCAGCGCAATGGGTGCTTGATGTACGATCATTGGAGCATAGAAGCGGAAAAAGTCATAGACAACAAACGGATCGTATGCGATACCAACAATGTTTGTACTCAATGATTGTGGATTACGATATAAGTCTGTTTCGTAGTCGGGAATGAGATTTGCGAAGTCACTGCCCAATGCCTTGACACGGAGTGAGAGGCCAGAAGCGTTTACTAGACAGAAAAAAGCAAAAACAACCGTAAGAACCTTCTTCATTGTGCCCTCCTTTCGTATACTTGAATTCCTCGGTCTCTTACGAGTCCGTAGATTCGGCCGTCGAATACTTCCATCGATATCGCATAGTCGCTACCGAATTTGCTGAAAAATATGCATTGCGAGGTGAAGTCATCGATTCTCACTACTTCAATATGGTCAAGGAAGGCAAGATATATCAAGGAATCAGAAGCTCTTGTGTCGTTATAGTAATGACTGAAGTAGAATGCATCCTCATAGGTCAGTGAATCGTATGGGCCATAGCGGTATCGATGAAGCGCTTCATGATCGAAAGAGATAATGAATTGATCCGTGAGGTGAATGTCGTAGATAGGGTGTCTTTGGTCAGGCATACTACCCTGACTGATGATCTGCGGTTGCTCAGGATCTGCGATGTTCCAGAACTTGAATTTGTATTCCGAACTCCAATATACCTCGAGTAGTATAGTGTCTCGTAATGATAGATATCCTGAAGAACGATACCCCGAATCGATGAACACTTCTGTATAATTCGGCAAATTTGAAATGTCCAAGACGCGGAAGCCATCATACGTACTGACAAGAAGATAATCGGTTTTATGAGCAACATCATACACGTTGTATTCTACATCCAGAAGGTAGGGTTCACGCGTGTTTAAGTTGAACACATAAAGATCAAGGTAGTAATAGTAAAGCAAGAAGACTAGACTGTCCTGATGTCCGATAACATAAGAGATAGTCATCGGGTCAAATTCTTCCGTACTCACTAGTTCTGGTTGTGTTGGGTCTGCTAAATCGTATTCACATACGCGCGACCACTGATTATAGTATAATACGTCGTACAAAGCGAACAAACGGTCGCCAGAGACGAAAAGATCTCCGTGCTCAACCGAATCGATCGGTGTGAATCCGACGACTTGGTATTCACCGAAGGGCGGGTATTCAGGGGTACAGTACGTGCTAAGCGCACAGGTGATAAGCAGAATTGGAATAAGGAGTCGTTGGATTATTGGCTTTTTTCTACTCATAAATTCCTCCTATTTGAATGACTATTCATGTAAGCCTACAACATACGATAATATACAAAATCATAACTGCCGGGAATAGTATGTCAATACCCGCGGAGAACTGATCCCGGGTGCTTTGCCGCAGCATTCTTGCAGGGTGTTTCACTGTCGCACTCGGTCAATAATTGACTTATCAACAGAAGTGTCTATAATTGCGGTACTAGCGCATAAAACTATGTTCGCACTTTAGACCCCGTAATGAAAACAAAAAGGAGGCAAGATGAGGTATTTCGTTACCTTGATGTTGATGCTCGGCACGTTATTCGTCGCCTGTGATCGGGAGCAGACGATCAGCGCGCCAGAACTGACCGGACCAGCCAAGGATTTTGTCGGAATGCTGGCCAAGGGCGATTATGCGGACGCCGTCGTCAAATTTGATGAAACGATGAAAGGTGCGATGCCTGTAGAGACACTGGAACAGGCATGGCAGTCCTTGCTTGTGAAGACCGGACCGTTTGAGAAAATAGTCGGCGTCAGCCAGAAGAAAGAGCAGGGTTACGATGTGGTACTGGTGACCTGTGAATTCGAAAATACCCAGTTGGATGTCAAAGTCGTTTATAATGACAAAAAGGAGATTTCCGGACTCTGGTTCCAGCCTAAGTAGTCGAGCCCGGTGAGGCTGCACATCAGGGTATCAGAGGATCAGTGGGTAGGTTATCAGAACATCAGAGTATCAGGTTACGAACAGTCGGTTTGTCAGCCGATCTGCTGGTACGCTGATATCCTGCATGCTGGTACCCTAATCCTCTGGTATGCTTCTTGTGAAGACAGTGGGATAGCATACCAGAAAGAGCGTAGTGCGTGAGGCGTAAAGCTAGTGCGTCAAGCGTGCAGCGTCGTACAGCTTGACGAATTTGAAAAAATCATTATAATTGTTAATGGTAAGCATTAATATCAAAGATGGTCTCACATTTGATGATGTTTTATTAATACCCCAATATTCTGAAGTCTTACCCCAAGATTGTAGTGTCGCGACAAGATTCTCCCGAAAAATAAAGCTCAATGTTCCAATTGTCAGTGCAGCTATGGATACCGTAACCGAATCAGCCATGGCAATTGCGTTAGCTCAGGAAGGCGGTATCGGTGTCGTCCACAAAAACATGACCATTGAAGAGCAACAAGTCGAGGTCAAAAAGGTGAAACGCGCCGAAAGCGGGATGATCATGAATCCGATAACCGTCAAGGAGAATGCACCGATACGGCTGGTCAAGGAACTGATGGACAAGTACTCCATATCTGGGGTCGTAGTTGTCGACAAGAGTGAAAAAATTGTCGGCATATTGACCAATCGCGACATAATCTTCGAGAAGAATCTTGGACGTAGGGTTAAGGAAATCATGACCCATGAGAAGTTGATCACGGCACCTGAAGGCACGAGTCTCGAGAAGGCACAGCGAATACTCAAGAAGTATCGTATTGAGAAATTGCCAATTGTCGACAAAGCGGGTAAGCTGAAAGGCCTCATTACCGTCAAAGATATAATCAAGAAGATGGAGCATCCAAACGCTACAGTCGACAAAATGGGCAGGCTCCGTTGCGCCGCAGCAATCGGTACTGACCGCATGACCGAAGAAAGGGCAGCGGCCTTGGTCGAAGCTGGAGTTGATGCGATAGTGATCGACACCGCCCACGCACACACCAAAGGGGTAATGCAATTGGCTGAGAGGATCAAGAAGAAATTCAGTAAAGTCCAGCTCGTTGTCGGTAATGTCGGTACGGCTGAGGCGGCGAGAGAACTGATCAAACTGAATGTCGATGCGATAAAAGTCGGTATCGGTCCAGGTTCTATATGCACGACTCGAGTTGTCGCCGGAATTGGCGTTCCCCAGATCACTGCGGTACTGGAATGTGCTCAGGTGGGTGCCAAGCATAACATCCCGATAATCGCAGACGGTGGTATCAGATACTCAGGCGATATCGTCAAGGCCCTGGCTTTCGGCGCTTCGAGTGTCATGACTGGTAATCTCTTTGCGGGTACCGAAGAGAGCCCGGGTGCAACAATACGGCTGGAAGGCAGAAGATACAAGGAGTATCGTGCAATGGGTTCGTTAGGTGCAATGTCGCGTGGGTCAGCCGATCGCTATTTCCAAGAGGGCGCCAAGAAATTCGTGCCCGAAGGTGTCGAAGGAAGGGTTCCATACCGGGGTCTGGTTAGAGAAGTGATATTCCAACTCGTTGGCGGCATTAAGCAGGGCTTGGGTTATTGTGGGGCAAAGCATATCAGGGAAATGCAGGCGAAGGCTAAGTTTGTCCGGATTAGCGTTGCCGGGTTGAGAGAGAGTCACCCTCATGATATAACAATAACCAAAGAAGCGCCCAATTATGAAATCAGACTTCTATAATTTGGCATTCTCTACAATCGCGCCGTACTACGATAAGTTAATGTCGTTTGTGAATTATCCGGGTTGGGTTGCCTATATCGAGAAAATAATCGTACTCAGTAATATAAAGGAGAAACTTATTTTCGACCTGGCGTGTGGCACTGGAGTCTGTCTAGACCTATGGTTGGACAGAGGATATGAAGTGATCGGGCTGGATAAGTCCTTGAACATGCTGCGGGTGACTAAGAAAAAGCTGGCCGAGAAGAATCGTGGGTTACTGATAAACGGTGATATGCGGAATTTCAAGCTGGCGCGGCAAATGCCGATAATCACCTGTCTTTATGATAGCCTGAACTATCTACTAACCGAGGCCGAACTCCTGCATTGTTACCGGCGTGTATACGATGCCCTGAGCGACGATGGTATTTTTGTCTTTGACATGAACACTATTCATTCATTGCGCGATGAGTGGGGCAACAATACTTTCCAGCGACGCGACGAGGGTCTGTTCTCGATATGGTCCAACAGCTTCGACCCGAATAGTGACATCTCTTCACTGAGCATCACCCTGCACGTGCGCCGCAACGGCGAAGAGCTGGTCTTACGCGAGCATCATCAGGAACGTGGCTACCCGTTATCACGGGTTGAAGAATTGCTAAACGAAGCGGGTTTCACAATTTCCTTATATAGGCATCTTACCTTTACGCCGGCCACAGAAAATGATTTGAGGATAATGGGGGTAGCGAGAAAATGATGATCGCTGACTTACATATACATTCCCGCTATTCACGCGCCACTTCGGGCGAGATGATTATTCCTAAGATTGCCGAATACGCTAAGTTGAAGGGCATCGGCATGGTTGCCAGCGCCGATTTCACTCACCCTGAATGGTTCAAAGAGCTGCGAAAATATCTGAAGCCCGGTGATGGTGTGTACGAATACAACGGCGTCAAGTTCGTGCTCAATGTTGAGGTGAATAATATCTACACGAAGAAGGGAAAACTGCGGCGTCTGCATAACATAATCTTCGCGCCTGATTTTACTGCGGCCGCGAAGATAACCGAATATTTAGGTCGCTATGGAAAGCTGGCTTCCGACGGCAGGCCCATCCTGTCACTCGATACTTATGACATGTTCAAGGCGTTACTCGATATATCGCCGGACAGTTTCCTGGTACCCGCTCACATCTGGACACCTTGGTTTTCGCTCTTTGGCTCCAACTCTGGGTTTGATTCGATCGATGATTGCTTGGGTGATTTGCAGGACCAAGTCTTCGCAATGGAGACTGGGTTGTCCTCGGACCCGGCAATGAATTGGCGCCTCTCGGTGTTGGACAAGTATTCGCTGATTTCTAATTCTGACGCGCACTCGCCAACGCGTATGGGTCGTGAGGTAAACGTATTCCGGGATGAACTGAATTACTTTCAACTGCGTGATGCGCTGAAAAAGAAAGATCGCGAGCAGTTTCTATATACCATAGAATTCTACCCCCAGGAAGGCAAATATCACTATGATGGGCATCGCAAATGTGATGTCCGCTTGTCACCCAAGGAATCCCGTTTCAACAACAATCTATGTCCAGTGTGTTCACGCAGTCTCACCATCGGCGTGTTGCATCGGGTGGAAAGCCTGGCTGATCGGGAAGAGGGATTTGTCCCGGACAATGCGATTCCGTACAAGAACATGATTCCTCTTGAAGAAATCATTGCTGAGGCAATGGGCGTTGGTCGTGATACGGTTGGGGTAAAGAATGAGTATCGCAGGTTGTGCAGTATCTTTGGCAGCGAATTTGAGATTTTGCTCAATACGCCGATTGAGGATTTACGTAATAATACTCAGGAAAGAGTCGCTATCGGCGTTGATCGGACCCGGCGCGGTGATCTAATAATCAATCCCGGCTATGATGGCGAGTTCGGGACGGTCAAGATATTCGAAGAGGAAAAGCCTACTGAATCACAGATGAGTCTTTTCTGAAGAAAGTTGACAAAACCAACCTGTCGTAGAGCCTGCCAAAGGTTCTCTGAGAAGCAGGGCTATACTTTGTTGACTTTTGCGTATTCGGAGATGAGTTCTTGGCCAAGAGTTAAAAGGTTCGGGACAGTCTCTGCGCGGTTAGGTTAAAAGGCTGTTCGCGTACAAGCCGAGAGTACACACCAGGCGCAGTATGCGGTAGAATTCGAGTATATCTTTAGCGCGGAATATTAGTTTGCGACCATCTATCCTTTTGACGCCGGGTATCAACTCCGCCATATCAGCAATCAGAGTAGTCGATAGATCGATCTCCGCACTCAAAGGTATTTTGAAACGGAAGATCTTGAGTTCTTGTATTTTCTTCATAACGCGGGCGGCTTTCATTTCGATTTCTTCGTGAACGTCTTTGGGGTGCCGGCATTGTGCCGCAAATCTTGAAATACCGTGTTTGGTAAGTACAACTTCGATTTGTTCGTCAAAGAATTTTCTCACTTCCTTCAGAAGCATGTTGTCGCCGGTGACCAGTCCCAGGGGAACGCGATAATGACCGGCCAGCGCTGCATTAATTTCGGTTTCACCGACATACTGACCGTTTATGCTGACGTTATAGACCGATATTGAAGAATAGGTGTGTTCCATGCCGCCGTGTTGTGTGCCAGCCATCGGGTGATATCCGACGAAAAATGCTACGTCGTATTCTTTACTGATGCCCTGCATCATGTAGTACTTACGCGGCGTGCCTTTGATGAGGTTCACGCCCGATTCGAGTTCTTCGATCAAAATATTCTCACCCGCCGCGTGTGAATCACAGACTGTTATTACACCGATAGTTTGGCCGCTCTTTCGGATGCCGCGAATCGCGGCATTGACTTCCTGGGTGGCGATCTTACGCACCCTGTGCAGATCATATGAATCCTTTTTCATCTCTCGCCAGGATGTAACCGCGCTGATGCCCTCTATGTCAAAGGAAATGAAGACATTATACTTTTTAATCATACTCCATTATATCTCAGCACCGTCTCGTGTCAACTCGATTGCAGGGACAGGCAAGAGTTGACAGAGTATAGCCCTCCCAGGAAGGTCTACGACAGGTTGGTTCTGTTAGAAGGCTCCGCCTTCTTCGATGCCACTGATAACAAACTGATTACGCTGATGCCCTATCGGCGTGCGAATATTGCTAAAATTATTCTTCGAGTGAGTCTCGCCCGTCCCGCTTGTCCCGGGCGAAGCCGAGGGGAACCTGCCGAGAGATGAATCGGGAAGTCACACAATGAACGGCTGATTGACGGTAGGCGTAAATGACTCAGTGACAAAATGACTAAATGACTGCAAATTCATGTGTATCGTGGGTCATTGTCCCTGGAGGATTTAGGCCTGTCCCCACGTAGGTATGATCGTTGACATTGTTCTGCACAGCGTTATAATTGCAGAAATAGGAGGCAAAATCGTGCGCTATATATTGATTGCCCTCGGCGTTGTCGTGGTGCTTTGGATCATATCAGTGCTCATCCAGAAATCAGACAAAAGAGCACGCGAAAGATACATAAAAGAGAAGCAGGAACAACGTAGGAAGGAAGAAGAGGAAAGAGAGAGGGCAAATCGACCTTCATTCCCGGTCAGATGAACCCTGGGACGACCGGTTAGTACCTTAACCGCAGGATAACCCCCTCGTTACATTTGACTTCGTTCGTTTACTATTTATAATAGTATAAATGCCGTCTTTTGAAGATAGAGTAAAAATCATCCCCATTGAGCAACCATTCTTACGTGTGCTGGCCGATTATGTTTACGCCAAGTTCAAGACTAAAATGCCGGATCTCTCGAATATTCTGCTGATATTTCCCTCACAACGCAACAAGTTCTATTTTCGTCGTTATCTTCTTGAGGCTGCGTGCGTGAAGAGCATTATTCCACCGGCGATGAAGACCATAGACGAGTTGGTCGAACACTGCTACGAGTCTCTCGGTGGCAAGCGCGGTATGCTTCTCAGTACAGTTGAGCGGAATTTCATTCTTAAGGATGTGATTAACCGGCTGAAGGTAGAATTCTGGAAGGATTTGTCTTTTCTTAGATTCGTTTCGATTGGCAACCGGCTTTTGAGTTTATTTGACGAACTTGCCAAGGAGAGGGTGACAATAGATGATATTGAACACGTAACAGAGCTCGGGCATTACCCCGAGAAGTACGCCCAAAACGAATTACCGATTCTTAAGAAAATCCATCAAGCTTACCGCAAGGTGCTCAAAGAATCAGGTTATCAGGACGTTGCCGATAAAAACGGACTAGTTGTCGAACGTTTCAATAATCAGTGTCTTACTGATTGCGATTACATATTGCTTGCAGGTTTCGCAGCGACAACGGTTGTGGAGATAGAATTAATAAAGAGAATCCTCGAAGAGTTACCATCGGAAATAGTGCTGCATTCATGCAAACCTGTGGATCTGAAAAGCATGGATAAAGCGGATCGTCCTTTTTATGTCCATTTTAAGATGCTTCAAGCACTGGATGTTGATTTTTCGAAGGTTACAACTCTGGGCGAGAAAGCGGCTATCGAACCCGTGGTACATGTCAAAGAGGTTAAAACTGAGTCCGAACAGACATTCTATCTGCAATCGGTTTTGAAGGAATCCATTAAGAAACATAAGAGCCTGCACCGAATCGGCATTGTCTTACCCGATGAATCGATTCTCTACTCCCTGACCGAAAGCCTTCGGGTTGCCGGCATTGAGTACAACCGATCCGCGGGTCTGCCCCTTGCCCAATCTTCTCTATACTCTTTTCTCGGCCAGCTGCACGAAGTGGTTACAAGTGACTACCACTATGCCGAATTCTTTTCCTTTATCCGCCACCCCCTGTTCAAGAACGCGGTGGTTAAAGGACATGCGCTGCGTTCTTTGGTCTATCAACTCGAAGATTTCATGACTAAGCAGCGTCTCAATTACTTTGGACGCGAGCATTTCGTTGACAACCGGTTTGCGTTCCTCGTGGATCTCCTGCAGGATGGTTTTGCTATGGCACAAGCCGATTTAGATCTACCTGAGTATGTTGAAGCAATGATCAATTATCTTAACGGCCTGCTGACATACAATAAGGAATTTATTAAAACAAATTCGCCGGATATAAGTGATTTCTTTGAGCAATTGCATAATCTCACCTCGTTACGCATAAATGGTAAATTGCATGCCCGAGGTATTGGTATGCTCGAGTTTATTTTGCGAGTATTACAGGATCGTCGGTATCGTGTGGAAGGTGATCCGATGCGGGGCATCCAAGTGATCGGTCTACTGGAGGCGCGCAATCTCGACTTTGACTGCCTGATCCTTCCGTCGATGAACGAGGGCATATTCCCCAGGCGTAGTGAGAAGGATATGTTTATCAACCAGTCGGTGAGACGTGCCGTGGGGTTGCCGTACAACCAGGAGCGGGAGAATCTCTATTACTACTACTATACCGAATTGACCAAGGGTAAGAGGGAAGTCTACATCTCTGTCGTTTCAGAGGAAGAACGGGATGTCGCCACGCGCTTCATTAGTCTGGGAACGCCGGCCGCGATTAAGGATGAATCAACAATCAGACTCACACGCAGCGCTATTATTCTGCGCAAAAGAGCCGTGAAGAAAAGTCCGTCGATTGTCAAATCACTCTATCAACGTCTGCAAAAAGATGGTCTGAGTCCAACCGCTCTTTCCGATTACAGGAAATGCCCTTACCGGTACTATCTCAAATATCTCTTGAGAGTTACCGAACCCAAGGTTATTGTTGAAGAACCGGGTGCCAAGGAATGGGGAGAAATCGTACACGCGGCGGTGAGAAATTTTTACCAATACCATTTTCCGAAAGGCTTTATACAAGGGGAGTTGGCTCGGGCAACTTCGGTGCTGGAAAATGAACTGGAAAAGGCACTGGACAAAAACCGAAGTATGGCCAGGAAGCCAAGGTCGGTCGCGTATTTGGATTTGAATCTTTACAAACGTCGTTTGCGTCGGTTCCTCGAACATGAAGTTGATCGTTTCGCAAGCGGGTTTACGATCTTCCAACCAGTTCTGGAGAGAAAAAGAAAGCATCATCTGTCGATAAAGGGAGCCGAGATTCACGTCTACGGATATATTGACCGCGTAGATTTGTGCGATGAGCGGTATTACATAATTGATTACAAAACAGGCAAAATACCGGCCAGAAAGGATTATGAAATTGGTCCGGACTTCAACGACTTCCAGTTGCCGTTGTACGCGTTGATATTTTCCAGGGAGCATTTCGAGGTCATCGGGGGCATGATGTACTACGAGATCGGCAAGAAATCAAAGACCTACGATGTTGTCGAGGCTGGTGATCCGGTTGGCTATCTGACTGATTTCAAACAGCAGATACTCGTGCCCACGATCGAGGAGATGTTGGATCGCGATACTGTTTTCTATCAAACTGAGAACGAGGAATTCTGTGAATATTGCATGTATGCCCAGCTGTGCGGAGAGGAGCATGGCCGAGAAGCTTAATAACATAGCCTTGGTATCCGCGGCCGGTTCTGGTAAAACCCATGCACTGACGAAGAGATTTCTCTTGCTTTATTTGCATGACCAGAATTTTCCCCTCGAATCATTGTACGCGATTACCTTCACCAACGCCGCGGCATTTGAGATGAAAAGCCGTATCATCAGATATCTTGATGTCTTGGCTGGAGCTTCGGTAAAGAACGAACCAGAGCAAGATGTGGTCGAATACTTCGGTAGCATTTTCCCGGATATCAGAAAAAGAGCAATGACCAGAAAGAATCACCTGCTCAACAATTTTTCCGATGTACACATTTCCACTTTTCATAGCTTGTTTGCTGCCTTTCTGTCGTGTATCCCGTTTGCCGCGGGTATAATGCCCGACTACGAGATAATCGATGAGGTTGATGAGAGTCTGCTCTTCATGGAGACGTTGGATGAATTTCTTGAAGCGGCTCACGAAGACCCGTCGGTGTTATTCACGCTTTCTGAAATGCTCGAGCAACAGGAGAGTACTCTAAAAGCTGGGGTTAACAAGTTGTATAAAAACCTTATACCGTGGATGCCGTATTTCAACCGGCTGACGCAGCGTGAGGAGGAGGTAAGAAAAGCCGTTGATGTATGTGGTGCGGAACTGACCCGCGGTCTTGAGAAATTCAAGAATTTTGTCCGCGACCATGAATACGCTGCGCTTGCTAAGAGTACGGGCAAGATCAATGCAAGACTCCAAAAATTCTTGGACAAAATAGATGATTTCATGACTACTCAGGATATGCGTGAGCTTGAATCTTTGGTGAAATACTTTCTTATCGACGGCATCATGACCAAGAAATACATGCGAGATTTTGCCGGTCGACTTACAGCAGAAGTCGATTTTCAACAGCTGGTGGATGATGTCGCCAAACACTGGGACCGATACCTGGAATCTCTTTCAGACCGAGAAATCTTGGTTTATCTGAAACCGATCTTTGAGATTCATGAGCGATTCAGGAAGGAGAAGCAACGAGCAAGTGTTTTGAGTTTTGACGATATTGAGTTCTTCACACGCGAGGCACTGACCAGGAGTCCGGAAACCGATTACCTCTATTTTAAACTGGGTTCTGAGATGAATCATTTGATGATTGATGAATTCCAAGATACGAGTTTTCGTCAGGTTGAAATTCTGGAGCCAATCATTGATGAGATCACGGCCGTGAACCCCGAGGATAAGAGTCTCTTCTATGTTGGTGACCCAAATCAGGCAATCTTCCGCTGGCGTGAAGGTGCACCGGAGCTCTTCGACTATTTGATCGAAAAATATCGTGGTAAGATTGCAAGTGATAGATTGTCGGTCAACTACCGCACAAAACAAGAGATCATAGAGTTCGTAAACAGAATTCTCGGACGTGGAGATTCGGCAAAGCCGGGCAACAAGGGTGGCTGGATACGTATCGAAGAACTGGGTGCGTTTGAAAAGAAGGATGAAGGCAATGAGGCGGTGGTACAAAGAGTTGTGACCATAGCCAAAGAACTCATCAGTGATTACGGCTATGCCCCCGATGATATTGCAGTCTTGACCCGCACCAACCGGTTTGCACGCGATTTGGTTTACACATTATCCGAGGCCGGTATTCCTTTTGTCGGCCGTGCTCGGACCAGTATTCTCCATGAGCCCGATGTTCGCTTTGTGCTACAGCTGCTCAGGTTTCTCGATGATCCACAAGATGATTTCAGCCTATTGCATGTGTTGCTGTCGCCAGTTGTCAACTTGGACGAAGAAGCTATAAGACGACTCAAGGCGGGCAAGAAGACGCTGTACATAGCACTCACTGACTATCACCCGGATTGGTCGGTGACCAGGAAACTGACAGCACTACTGTCGCGCGTATACTTCAGCAATCCTTATGAGGTCATCTGGCGCATCCTACAGGAGTTTGAACTGAAAGTATCATATTCCCTAGCGACGCTGCTCGGCGCGGTTCTCAAATACACCAATGAAGGTTTCAATTCACTGAGTTCATTCATAAAATGGTTTGAACATCACGGTCTGTCCATCGAGGTAGAAGAAACACATGCCCGCGGTATGGAAATACTCACCGTGCACCGTGCAAAGGGACTGGAATTTGAAATAGTCATTATTCCGGAAACTAACCAAGATTTACGTAAACCAGAGAACGAACAGTTACTATTTTCCTATCAACCCGACAGCGCGCGTCCCGATAAAGTGTACTGGCGTAAATACGGTAAATATCTTAAGGGGCTGGTTGAAGCCGAGCAGGAGCGGTTGAAAAAAGACAGTCTGAATCTTCTCTATGTTGCGCTGACACGGGCAAAGAGTGGCGTCTATATGTTGGGCTACACCTGTCCCTCGACCGGTGCTGGTTTTTGGCTGGAAACGATAAAGGAAAGACTCGGTGGTGAGCCTTACCCCTGCCACGAGATACCAAAGAGGAAGATGCGCAAAGAAGAGGTAGAGGTCAAACCATACCATATTACGTTAGTTGAAGAAGGCCCGGCGGTGAAGGAGGAACGAGCACTCTATTCACCAACCGAACGGGGGGTTGAGATCATCGAACCGGCGCGTCGTAAAGGAATGGAGTTTGGCGATATGATACATAAGGCACTGAGCCGGGTTACCTGGCTCGATGAAGGTGACATCGATGAGGAGATCACACGGCTTGTTGATTACACGAAAAACACTTATGCCCGCTCGTCCGCTGATGAGGAACACATTGAGCAACGAATCTTGCCGTTAATTACAGAGACCTTGCTCGACCCAGACCTGAGATTCTTGTTTTACCGAGACAAGCGCGATGTAGTATGCAAGAATGAATTGCCCATTTACTTCGAGGATGAGAAAAAAGATGTGTCGGCGCACATCGATCGATTACTCATTGGCCCCGATGAGATTGTCATCATGGATTACAAAACGGGCGATGAGAAACCAGAATATAAGCACCAAATGCGCGTCTATAAAAAGGGCGTTGAAAGAATATATCCCGACAGGTCTATTAGGACTATTCTGGTGTTTTTGGAAAAAGAACGAGGCACAAAGATCATGGAAGTGTAGTTCTCCTCTTGTTTTCTGTCTGGTAGAGAAATCACAGGGCAAGAGGCAGCAATGGCATCTGTTCGAGTGAAATCAGCCGTAGGGGACAGAGCCGTGAACATCAAACCAAACGTCAGGCAGTGGCGAGGTACTGATGTGCCATAGCGTTATGTTAAAGTATTGCATGAACTCTGCTATTGACATTTAAATATTCATGTGTATATTTAGAAAAATAATGATGCCTACGATAATTTCGCTACGGTCGAAATATATCGCAAAACGTATACACGATACGTTTCCTTTCACGAATACGGCTAAAGCAAATTTTTCTTCTTTTTTGATAAAAAAAAATGAGGGACGAAGATAAAACAAGAGAACAGCTCTTGAAAGAACTAATTGAATTACGTAGGCAGATTGTTGCGCATAGTATCGAAGGCCGGCTCAGGGAGGAGTACAAGAAAATTAAGGAAAGCGAAGAGAAGTACCGTGGTCTATTTCAAAATTCAAACGATGCAATCTTCATTATTGATATGAGTGGAAAAATCCTTGACGTGAATCAAAAGTTTTTGGACCTTTTTGTCTACAGCAAGGCAGAAATACTATCAGCACGAATGCCCGAGTTCGTTGAAAGCGATGAGCAGGAGAAATATCAGGCTGCATTTCAGAAAATTGCCGGCGACGGTTCGGCTACTTTTGAGATCGATTTCAAGAAGAAAAACGGTGATTGTTTTCCTGCCGAAGTGTCATCGAGTATTTTTACATTAAATGGGGTAGAGGTCATTCAGGGTATCGTGCGTAACATCAGCGAGCGCAAGCGCGCCGAAGAGGAATTCAGCAAATATCGAAAACATCTTGAAGAATTCGTTGCCCAACGTACTGATCAGCTGGAGGCGGTAAATAAAGAACTCGAATCCTTTGCCTACTCAGTATCGCATGATTTGCGTGCGCCGCTCCGCGCAATGGAAGGTTTTGCCAGTGCCTTGCTCGAGGATTATAAGGACCGTTTGGATGCGGTTGGTCAGGATTATGCGCGACGCGTTGTTTCCGCAGCCCAGCATATGGACACGCTGATTCAGGATCTCTTAGCCTACAGCCGGCTTAGCCGTTCCGCACTAAAACCGAGCGCGGTCAATCTGGATAGTGTTCTGGGTGAGGTCATGCACCAGTTCAATACCGAGATACAGAAGATCGGGGCCCAAATAAGAGTTGAGCGGCCATTGCCCGAGGTGATGGGTGATCATGCTACACTTGTCCAGGTGCTTTCGAATCTACTCTCGAATGCCATCAAGTTTGTCCAACCGGGGGTGAGACCGATGGTTAAGATTTGGGCCGAAGAAAAAAACGGTAAGGTTCGCTTATGGGTTGAGGATACTGGTATTGGCATTGCGCCGGAGTATCATGATCGCGTATTCCGCATTTTTGAACGGCTTCAGGGAGTGGAGACCTATCCTGGCACGGGTGTTGGCCTGGCGATCGTTAAGAAAGGTTTGGAACGCATGGGCGGACAGGCCGGGGTCGAGTCCGCGCCGGGCAGGGGTAGCAAGTTTTGGGTTGAGCTGCGCACCAAGGGATTCTGATGTCTAATAATGGTCACGCGATATTACTGGTTGAAGACGACCATAACGATGTACTGCTCATAAAGCGTGCTTTCCAGAAGGTAAATATCGCGAATCCGATTATCGTGGTAAATGACGGTGAGCAGGCGATATCGTATCTCGCCGGCCGCGAACCCTATGTTGAACGCGCCCTGCCCATGTTGGTCTTGCTTGATCTGAAACTACCGCGCAAATCAGGCCATGAAGTGCTCGAGTGGCTGCGTCAGCAGTCAACGCTCAGGAGATTGCCTGTGGTCGTACTCACCGCGTCCAGTGAGTCGTCAGATGTCAATCTGGCTTACGACCTTGGGGCGAATTCCTATCTCGTTAAACCAGTAACCTTCGATTCTCTAGTTCAGATGGTGAAGACGCTTAACCTTTATTGGTTGATTTTGAACAAGAGGGCGGATGTGAGTGATGAGTAAGGACCGTAAACAAGACGACATCGTGCGAAGTATTCTCAGAACGATTCTTCTGATCGATGATAATCCTGATGACCGGGCCCTGACCGTACGCGCCCTGAGCCTCGAATTTCCTAACATAGAGATGAAGCAGATCAAGAACGCTCAAGATTTCAGTGGCGCGTTGAAAGACCAGAAGTTCGACCTGGTGATAACCGACTACAAGGTACATTGGATAGACGGCCTCGATGTGCTGCGCAAAGTAAAAGAAATTGCGCCTGATTGTCCGGTGATCATGTTTACCGGAACTGGTAACGAGGAGATCGCAGTGTCCGCGATGAAGGCGGGACTCGATGACTACGTGATCAAATCGCCTAAACACTTCGTGCGGCTGCCGGCCGCGGTGCGCTCGGTCGTCGACCGGCTGATGCAGCGTCGGGCCCGGAAGAAAGCAGAGGCTCGCTACCAGGCGCTGTTTGAAGACGTGCCGGTTGGTTTGTATAGTACATCCCCCGAGGGAAAGATATTAGAAGCCAATCCTGTTTTTATTAGGATGTTCGGGCACCCGAACCGTGAATCATTGATGAAGGTCAATATGGCTGATCTGCATTTTGACCCGGAAGATCACACGCGCTGGTTAAACAGTATGCAGCAGGACGGTTTTGTGCGCGGTTTCGAATCCCTGATGCGTCGGCGTGACGGTTCGGTCTTCTGGGTTTACGATAACGCCCGCTCCGTAGTCGACGCGGATGGTAAGACGAAGTTTTTCCAGGGCAGCATGGAAGACATCACCGAACGCAAGTATGCTGATGAGGCATTACGGGAAAGCAAGGAACGCTACCGGCTGCTCTACGAATACGCCGGCAACGCAATATTCACCTACGATTTGAATTTCAAACTGATCGATGTCAACAAGATTGCATGTGATTTTACTGGTAAGCGCAGGGAAGACCTGATCGGGCGTAATTTCCTTGAACTCGATATCGTACACACAGATGATGTAGCAACGGTCAAGAAAGACACCGAACAACTTGCTTCCGGTGCCAAGAGCCGGGTTGTGGTTAGCAAGGAGCGCTTCAAACATGCCGAAGGCCGCTATTCGATAATGGAGGTTACCGGAACTGCGATTTACAAAGAAGGTAAAATCGTGGCGATCACCAATGTCTGTCGTGATGTGACCGAGCGCGAACGTCTGCTCGTTGCCCTCGAGGAGAGCGAGGAGAAATATCGCACGCTGGTTGAACACTCGAGCGACGGCATATTCATCTATGCGAACAACAGTTTCATGTTCGTCAATGACCAGCTCTGCAAGATTACTGATTACGCAAAAGAGGAACTCTATCATACGAGTCCCTGGAAAATCATATACCCCAACGATCGTGATAAGGTTAAAGACATTGACCTGCGGCGAAAAATGGGTGAGGACGTACCTAAGGCATATGACGTGCGCATCGTTACCAGGAGTGGGGACATAAGGTATTGTGAGTTTGCGGTGACGAGAATCGTCTACAAGGGTGAGGACGCAAATCTTGTTTCGGTTCGTAATATCACCGACCGCAAACAGATGGAGGACGAGTTGCAGCAGAGTCTGGTCAAACTGGAGAATACGATTCAAAACACGCTGCAGGCAATGGCTAAGATTCAGGAAGCAAGAGACCCATACACAACCGGTCATCAGCTCCGGGTTGCCGCGCTCGCCCAAGAGATCGCCAAGGAGATGTATTTACCCGAAGAATGGATCCGCGGCATACACGTTGCGGCCTTGATTCACGATATAGGAAAGATATACGTGCCTGCGGAAATACTGAGCAGGCCCAGCAAGTTGACCACTTCAGAGTTTGCCCTAGTCAAGACCCATCCGAGTGTCGGTTATGACATTCTAAAGACAATCGAATTCCCATGGCCCATCGCCGATGTGGTACTGCAGCACCATGAGCGGCTGGATGGGTCAGGCTATCCGCGGGGTCTGAAGACCGGGAACATATTGCTCGAGGCGCAGATCCTCGCGGTCGCTGACGTGGTTGAGGCGATGTCCTCACATCGTCCTTATCGTCCGGCCCATAGTCTTGACACTACACTGGAAGAGATATCCAAGAACAAGGGTCGATTGTACGAACCCGATGTTGTAGACTCCTGCCTGTGGCTAATCACCGGCAAGGGCTTTAAATTCAACTAATCCCCTCTCTCGGCAACAGAAGTCAGCAAAACCAACCTGTCGTAGATCCTCCTGGGAGGGCTATACTTTGTTGACTGCTATCAAGGAAGACATCGCTTCGGTTCAGTAGGGCGGTAGTCAGTCTCACAGAATTTTCGTCAAAAGGCAGAGGGTGTTACTTTAAGTGATTATGCTCTTTGTTGTTTCACAAAATTACTGAGGTAACCAAATGACGGCTGGGTCACATATAACATGGAAGTGACAAAACAGCATAAAGAGCAAAAAATATTATGTTCTATGCGCCGATAAGGTTGAATATCTTTGTTTTCAGAGCCTTTATGTCAATCGGCTTGGTTATGAACGCGGCGACATTTGAAGTCTTTACCACGATATCATCTTCCATCGCGCGGTAGGCCGAGCAGATTATTATGGGAACGGTGCCATTGCGTTCCCTAATGCGCTCGATTGCCTCGAGGCCGTGCCCATCGGGCATTTTAATATCCATGATGATAAGATCAAACTGCTCTTTTGTCGCTAACCTCAATGCTTCGCGACCGTTCGAGGCCTCGACTACTTCATAGCTGTCTTGCAGCGATTCGTTCAGTAAGAGTCGAATTGGCTCCTCGTCATCGCAGACCAATATCCTCTTTTTCATGCCACCTCCTCTTTTAGCAATTATCTTTGTATCTGCAAATGTTTCCTGCGCTTTCATTTCTTCTTGGGTAGGTGCACGCGGCACGTGGTGCCCTCACCTTCCTCGCTTTCAACCTCAAGCTTGCCATTATGGTCGTCAACGATCTTCTTCACGATGGCCAGGCCTAGCCCGGTACCCCGGCTTTTGGTTGTGAAGAAGGGTGTAAAGAGATTCTTCAGATTGTCTTTTGATATCCCTTTGCCATTGTCTACGATGTCTGTTATGATCCATTCTTTGGTCTTACGAATGTTAATGACGAGCTTAGGGTCATTTTCCATGGCGTCGATGCTGTTGTTTATGATGTTAAGAAAAAGGCTCTTTAGAGATTCTTCTTCGCCATTGATAATTGGATTTTCATCACCCTTGATGGATATTTTGACATTGTTTATGTTTTCAGTTATCTGTTGCAGAAGATCGTGGAGGTTGAGTTCGTCATGCTTAACTTGTGTCTTGGTGCGGGCGAAGGTGAGGATGTCTTCGATAATGTGGTTTATTCTTTTGATTCCCTTGTGAATTTCGGCATTGAATGTGCTTACCTTATCCTTGTCTTTTGTGTTTGTCAGTAACTGAGCGAACCCATCGATTACGGTCAGAGGATTTCTTATTTCGTGAGCGATCCAGCTCGCCATTTTTCCCAAATAGGACAGTCTTTCCGCGTGTTTGAGTTTTTCCTCCAATCCCTTGACCTCGGAGAGGTCACGGAGAATCGCGACACAACCCGTAAATTTTGTGTCAGACGAGGTCAATGGAGATACTGATAAACCAATGGGAATAGTCTTGCTATGGGCGTTCGTGATGGAAATCTGCAAGCGCTCAAGCGGTTTGTCGGATTCAATCGCCTCTTTCATCTTCTGCCACAGGTTATCAAGACCCTTGATCATCTTGATCTTAGTATCAGTAAAGTCTTCTTGCTTGCCGCCTAACACACGCGCTGCTTCAGGGTTGATCGTGGTAATCGTCCCATCACCATTCACCGCAATGACCCCACTGGCTACGCTGTTGATGACCGTCTCGCTGTAGCGCCGCAGCTCGGTTTCCTTTGTGGTGATCCGCTCGACTTCCTGTTCCAGCTTGTGAGCGAATTCCTCCAGTTCCTTTTTGCTTTTAAGTTCGCGCCTCATTGATGCCGACCAGTAGCTGCTTATCAACGCGACGATGAATAGAAAGGGCACCCTGATTAGAATCGCCGGATCCATAATGGAAGTGTCGGGGTTTGCCCGGTAAAGCAGCCAGCCGTAGAGAACGCTAGCCACGATCGCGATGGGAATACTGCCGCGAATGTCCTGGCCTACCGAAGCGATGAAGATAATCAAAAAGTATATTAGATAAAAGTCGGTCTGCATGCCCTGGGTGAAATAGATTGCAAGCGATATGGCGACAACGTCGATCAAGAAAATCCCAAATGTTACATAGAGATAGGACAATCTAGTTTCTGGGATGAAGTAGACCATCATGTTTGAAAGCAAGTAAAGCAGGGCAACGACATAGCCTGGCGATGCGATATTCAAACCGCGCTGGGAATACGTCATCACCAGTATCGTCGCCAAGATCAGTACAAATCGCAATAAGAGTAAAGTTCGTTTCTTCATTCTCTCAAGCCCGTGGCAAAAAAAAATGGCCGAAAACCGTACCCGCGGATACAGTTTATCTCTCATTTAATTTTGTGTGTTGTTTCGATTCTATAGGCTCACTTCCTTTTCAATGGTTACAGCGGTCCGGCGTATACTCTCGGGCCACCGCTTAGTAGACACAGCATACTGCAATGCCAAATCATGCCGATCTTCCGCAGCCGTGTTTTATTTGATTTTAGGATAAACCGTGCCTTGTTTTTGGTATGAATGCCTGCAAATTTTGGTGTATTATGTTTCTCAGAGGCACGTTTGTTATTTTTCCGCATGTTTCTAATCATTGCTTACTCTTCTCTAACAGACTCAATACACTCTGGCTGAATGCTTTGCCATTACCATTTCCGTTACTTGTAGAATCCAGGTCCAGGTCTCCCAGTAGCGTATCCTTACTGAATGAATTAATGAAATTTCCATTGCGACCATTGACCCCAAGGTCTAGAAAAATACTGGATACCGTCGGATCGAGTTGACTGCCGGCGACTTTTCTTATTTCGTTGCGTGCTTCCTGATCACTGAGTCGTTTTCGGTATGGCCGGTCTTCGGTCATTGCGGAATATGTATCACAAACTGAAAGTATCCGGGACTGGATCGGAATTCTGTCGCCCTTGATGTTTTTGGGATAACCCCGGCCATCCCAACGCTCATGGTGGTATAGAACCCAGTCCCGGATTTGGCGGAGTCCTTTAATTGGATCTATGATCGCTACACTCTGTTTTGGGTGCAGCTGGATAATTTTCCACTCGTCATTAGTTAAAAAACTTGGTTTTTTAAGTATACTTTCGGGTACTGCGATCTTGCCGACGTCATGGAGCAGACCCGCAAATTTCACCAGCTCTAAGTCTTTGCCTGTAAATCCGATCGCCTCAGCAATCGATGATGCAAGTTTGGCCACTTGCAGTGAATGACCGCGTGTGTACGGGTCACGCATTTCGATTGCCTGGACGAGCGAATAGACCGATTCGAAATTCATCTCATGGATGCGATCGATGAACTGCTCTCGGTCCAAGGCAATGCCAACTTGGCTGCTAACGGTCTTGATGAAATCTATGTCATGCTTTGAATATTTCTTGGGTTTTCTCAAATATAGGGCCATTGCGCCGATTGGCGCACCGCCCTTGGATACAATTGGCGTACCGACGTAACCAGCATATCCCTCTTGCTTTAATAAAGGAAGGAATCCGACATCTTCATCACTTTCGAATCTATCAATGATCAGCGTTCTCCTGTTTTCAATGACTGATTTGATGAATTCATTGCCGTCACCGGTTACTTTCTTCTGGAACTCCTCACTGAGATTATATGCCTTTAGGACGTTCAATTTGTGTCCATGCTTGTCATAAGTGTATATGCCTACGGCATCAGGGTTAATGGTTTGGTTTAACTTGTCGATTATCGCGTTGATTACGCCATTATAGCTTATGCTCGACAGCATTACCCGGTCAATGTCCTGTATTGATTTGAGCAACGTGAGGTTTTGATGATATGCCTTGAATATCTTGGAAACGAAAACCAGACCCACAAACATTGATGCGCCTACAAAGAGGGTCAGGACTTCCGGTTGGATTCCGGTTGGAATGCCGACTAAGTCTAGCGTTTTGATTGCGCCCAGAAGCAATAGAGGAATAGCGATGAAGAGCCACCCGATGGCCGGTTTCTTGCCGCTCTGCCTCAGCGCCAGGATGGCTGCTGTCACTTGAAGGGTTATGGCTGCTAGGATTATTATCACCTTAGTCTCCGGCCTCTTATATAGCAATACCCGTGCCAGGTGCATTTATGATGAAATATCGAAATATCTTAAGGAAATATATCGAAGTTTAAGTCTCAATAGTGTGCCATAATGGCACGATTTGGGGGTATTCTGTAGCGCTTAAATCTATAACGCCTGCGTGAATACTGGTGTGCCAAAGTGGCACACTTTTGTCACTGAATCGGCTTGGGCTCGCAGTCGTCCCGTACTTTTGTTTATGACCAAACGCCCTATTTATAAAGGGTTATTTAATCAAAAACCTTTCTCTTACTCGCTATCCGCTCCTTTATGGCAATGCAGCTGTTATTCTTACCTTAGAGCGTACGCTTTTCGGTATCCCACATCCCTTACCGAAGCAATACTGTTCGTGAAAAGGCGCAGCTTCTGCTCGGGCGCACGGTGCCTGAGCCTAAGCACGATCTTTTCGTCATCCCGGTAAGCGATTTCACCGCGGTATTGCGAGCCGTCGAGCATCTTTACTTGATAAAGATGCAGTACTTTCATTATTATATACGCTCCTGCCTATACTGTCGGCGATGGTGGTGGTGCATCAGGACCAGTGGGCGAAGGTGGCGGTGCATCAGGGCCTACGGCTATGAGCAGTGGTGAAGGTGGTGGTGCATCAGGACCAGTGGGTGAAGGTGGCGGTGCGTCAGGACCTACGGCTATGAGCAGTGGTGAAGGTGGTGGTGCATCAGGACCAGTGGGTGAAGGTGGCGGTGCATCAGGACCTACGGCTATGAGCAGTGGTGAAGGTGGTGGTGCATCAGGACCAGTAGGCGAAGGTGGCGGTGCATCAGGGCCTACAGCAACCGCCATACTGAATACAAGGAGCGTACCTAACATGCATGCAAGTAGTTTCTTCATCTTACTCTCCTTTCCAGATAATTTAAAACTTCTAAAACAACTTCCAATAAACATAGTTCTCCTCCGATTAGTTATTCTTTCGACAGCAGACCTTATCGCAGCGCGTAGGCTTTTTGCCAGCCCAACTCTTTCACTGAGATAATGCCGCTTCTAAAAAGACGTAACTTTTGTTCCGGAGACCTATGACGTAGCCGGAGCACAAGCTTGTCTTCATCCTTGTAGGCGATCTCGCCACAATACCTGGCTCCGTCTTTTGTCTTGACTTCATACACGTGCAAGACTTTCACTCATACCTCCAATTAAATCATAAAGATAAAAAAACACCCTCGTGCAACACGCGATGTCTAACTTCTGTTGCTTGTATTCGATTCTGTTAAATTATCGTTAAAATGCTGATATTGTCAACTAGTGTAGTATACACTTAAGTCTTGTTGGAGTGTAGTATAGGTTTAAGTCTACCGTCGAGATTTTACGCTATGACTTACGCCCTATAGACAACGTACTGTTGTTTGCTATGTTGAATTTCTTGATATAGCGGTGCAGACTTCTGCGCCCAATACCCAGGAGCTTAGCCGCTTTGGTGACATTCCAATTGGCCATATTCAGAGCTTCGATCACAGCCTCCCGTTTAATTTCCTTCAGTGGCATGACCTCAGCGGTCTTTGTTTTTTCGAATCCGATGTCTTGTGAGTTGATGAGTTTACTTTTAGCTAAGACAACAGCCCGTTCTATGACGTTCTGTAACTCACGCACATTGCCCGGCCAGAAATATTCTCTCAGTCGCTGCATTGCCTCAGGAATGAAACCATCAATCTTTTTGTTAATCTCCCTAGTATAACGTTCCAGGAAGAATTGGGCAAGTAACGGGATATCGTTCGGCCTATCTCGTAAGGGTGGTACCTCAATCTTGAAGACGTTGATACGATAAAATAGATCTCGTCTAAATCGACTATCTTCAACCTCAATCTCCAAATCTTTATTGGTCGCGAACAGAAAACGAACGTCAATGGTTCTCGTCGTCGTCTCACCAACCCGGCGAATTATTTTCTCCTCAATCGCTTCAAGCAATTTGCCCTGAAATTCAGGGCTGGTATTGGTTATTTCGTCCAAGAATACGGTGCCTCCTTCACCTTCTTCTAACAGACCTTTTTTATCACTGATTGCTCCGGTAAACGCACCCTTCTTGTGCCCGAAAAGCTCAGACTCTAATAGTGTTTCAGGAATGGTACCGCAGTTTATCGAGAGAAACTTCTTGCTCTTGCGCCGGCTTCTTAGGTGAATCAACCGTGCGATCATACCCTTTCCAGTTCCTGTTTCTCCAAGAATCAACACCGGTGAATTAGTCTCAGCTACACTGTCAATCAGTCGATATACCTCCTTCATTACTCTCGATTTGCCCATTAAGTGCCCACTGCCGATTTCCTTTATTATATTGGTCTTCAATAAGATATTTTCCTCACTCATTGACCGAAAGGCGATCGATTTTTCAATGACCGAAGCAAGGATCTTGGATATGGTCATAAGAAATTCCTTGTCCTGGGGGCCAAATATCCCGCTAGCAATTCGTGAATCAAGGTATACCGCACCAATGACATTGCCGGAAACTGATAAAGGGATGCACAGCAAGGAACGGATTTGATTCAACATTACACTTTTTTTGATACTAAATGAAGGATCAGCCAGTGCATCCAGGGTGAAAAGAATTTTTCCCTTTTCCATTTGCTTGAAAGCCGTACGAGAAAGCTCACTGGCATCCTTGATCGTCGTTTTGTCCATGTCTCGGCCGGCAATGAAATCCATTCCTCTGGTGGATTTAATGAAAAGAGCACCACGCTCGGCATTGGTTGCCTTGATGACTAAATCGAGAATATTCTGGACGAAGTCTTCATCCCCGAGACCGCTGCTTATGAGCTCCGCAATACCCGAGAAAGTCTCTAGATATTGCTCGGATATTATCCTCCTTGAATAATCTTCAACAATCAACGGGAAAAGCTTACTCTGTAATTTCCTTATCTTATTCAGCTCCATTTCAGCACCAACGGACTCGAATACCTCTTGTGCATTGTTTAATTCCTCAACTATCCCCCGTACGTTATCCTGTTTTGTGCCACGATCTATCATTGCCTCAATCTGTAATCTCTTGAGGTATGCATAGTCATATAAGCAGCCGATTTCTTTGAGCTTTGCGATTTCTCGCTCAATATCAATTTTGTTTGTTTTGTTGAGAATATAGTTACTGATTTTGAGTATCGCGTGCGCGATACTATATTCTCTGCTATCTTCAGGTACTATGTCGAGAATCCTTCTCGTTAATTTCCGGCTGTTCTTAAAGTCCCGTATTTCATGGTAAAGACAACTCGCTTTTGCGAGGGATTCAATCTGTATCGATATATCAGGCTTTTGTCTTGAGAGGGATTCTAAAGCTTTCTCCAATGATTTAGTGACTCTACTTGCATCGCCATCAACGCAGCTAATCGCTGCCTGACCGATGGCGTATAAAATCCCCTTTTTATCCTTTGCACTAATTGTTAGCAATTTTACTGCCTCATCGACTTCGCGCTTTTCTAACAGCACCATTGCTTTTCCATAAACTGCCCAGACATACGAATTGTCTATTTCTAAGACACTGTCATATAGTTCAATTGCTTTCTCATATTTGCCGAAAGTACTGTTGATTATTGCCAAATTTGTCATCGATACTATTTGAATAGACCTGTTGTTTGTCTGTTGTGCTATTTTTAGAGTTTTTTCAAATATCTGCGTTGCTTCGTCGTATCTCCCTAATTGGGTTAGTAACTGCGCGCTGTTATGTAGAGCTGCACAAAGCGCATCAACACGTTTGATCCTGGTAAAATCGTCAATCGCACTCTTGAAATAATTGTGTGCAGTACTTGTATTCTTCATTTGGCGATACAACAAACCAAGGAGATTTGCTGTCAATGGGACTTCCGAGGCTAACTTATGCCTTTTGCAGTATCTGAGAAGATCTTCCGCTTGTCTTATACCATTTGAATAGTCACACCGGTACCACTCAACACTGGTGATTGCGTATAGTGTCGCTGCTTCTTTCTTGTAGTCGGATAGTTTCCTTGCAAGCTCTAGTGTTTCCTGAAAAATCGATAATGCTTCATCGTATTTAGATAAATTGGTAAGTGCGTACCCTAAAAGGATGCCAATGTCTATGTAGTTGGAGCTGTTTGTCTTTACAGAACGCAATGCTCTGCGGTAATATGCAATTGCTCTATCAAACTCACCGTTGATTGCTTCGATTTTGCCCAACCCAACGTATGCCTCAGCTGATAGATCCTTGTCCCTTTCTGTCAGTACCTTGTTGTAATAACTGGATGCTGTTTCATTGTCACCTAATCTTTGGTTTAAGTCACCAAGTTTAATGT
>WOR8_10003183_pt1 | contig 29346 bp, 36 predicted proteins | sample DeeMarSeWOR38_10_FD_19890 | JGI IMG/M metagenome (IMG submission 19890) | reverse complement strand
TTGCCGACGTTCCACTCGGAGACGGGTTTGTTGGTGAAGGAAGTGGCGGGCTGCGTTCCGCCACCAGGAGCTGGTGCTGTTCCACCCCCAGCTGCTGGTGCTGCCCCACCCCCAGCAGCTTGTTGAGCTGGGGGCTGAGTAGTTCTCCTGCCACTAGCTACGTCAGCACCAGCACGTCCACCGGGCCTCGCCGGTTGGCGCCAGCCCACGTTTCCGAACTCGTCCACCGTCTGTAGCTGCTGGCCTGCTGGCGTGACCGTCGTCGCAGGCTTCCCCACTCGCCCACGAGTTAAGCGAGCAGCGGCCCTCCTGATAGGACCTTGTGCAGCAATTACTGGAGGTGCCGCAGCCCTACCCCCCTCTCTTGCCGCTCTGCTAGCTACAGCAGCCCGGTCGAGGGTCCGCTGCGCAAAGGCAGCTCGAGCTGCGTCGCCGCTTGGAGCAAAGGCTCTACCTCCGTAACCCCACCTGGTCGTGAAATCCCTGAAGGCTCGCTGGAGGTGACGATTAGCCGAAACGGCGGCTGAAATATCCTCTATCCTCCCCATATTCCGAAGCACGGGGTTCTTTTTAGCGAAGGCGAAGAGGGCGGCCTCATTCTGAGCAGTGAGGCCTCCGGGCCCGACGCCCGCACCGGCACCAGCAGCACGTGTGGCCGCCGGTTCAGCCGCCCCCCGTGCTCTTGTACCTTCTGCCCGCTCCGTCCGCGCACCTCTGCCCTGCTCTGCCCTCCTAGCTCGTTCTGCCCTTCTGGCCCCCTCCAAATTATCCCGGACCCTTGCTCCTCGTAGACCAGAAACTGGGTGTGCCTCAGCAATTTCCCTTGGAACCCGACCAGCCTCTACTCTACGGAGCGATTTTGCCGCCCCCGTCCCGGGGTTCTTCACGGCGTGCGCTATGTCGTCGAAAATTATACCCTGTTTGGCGGCGGCCTCCCTGACGAAGTTCTTCAGAGGACCATACGCTGCCGTACCCTTCGCCCCCCGCAACGCACGAATGAGGACATCAAACTTGACCGCGGTCTTCTCTATACCAAGGATGCGCTCCCTCAGCTTCTCCGCAGCAGTCTTCTCCGGAGCAGACGCCTCTCGCAACACCCCAGCAGCTGTTTTCCCCGTCAGCCGAGCGGCCAGACGCAGCGCCTCTGGGCCATACCCGAGGTTGGCCGCAGCCTGCTTCTCTTCCTCCACAGACGGTCGGAACGCAGGATCGGAAGCGAGCTTCTTGAGCACGGTGTCTCCCATGACGCTCGGCTCACAGACGATGTCGCCGACGACCCCCTGGCGTATTGCCCTCGTGAACTCGAGGGCCTCAATCATTCGTGCCGTACGATTGGACATAGCTGCTCGCTCCAGTCATGGTCTCTACGAACGCATCGAGGGCGTAGATCACGGCGCTCGCCCCTGATCCACCATACAGAGCCTGATGGTCAATGTTTCTCTTCGTCTCTCTGAGCTGGTCCATGTAGATCTGGCGATAGTAGCTCAACATCTGGATCTTGCCGGACACGTTTTGAACATCCGGAGACGTGCGGATATCGTTTCTCACGGACAGGGAGAGGATTCCCTCCGACAGCTTGACCGTGATCCCGTAAAGCAGCAGATCGAGACTCGGAAACGTCTCGAGGGTGTAGGTCGTCTTGATGACGGGAAAGATGCGGTTGAACTCGTCAATCACACGCAAAGCAGCGAGATGAATGCTCTCAGGATTGCTCTCAAACTCCCCGTCTTCTAGTAGCAGATTGAGTAGGGGATGGTCCCGGGCGGAGAGTCGATACGCAAGGACCAGCTTCTGAACCAAGGATGTTGTGCTCATCGTGTCCCTGCCTGCACTGAGTCACTTCGAAGAGACCGCAGGGCTCCAGGAACTACTCGCTCTTGGACGCGCTGGCCTTTTTCTTTGTGGCCTTCTTCGTACTCTTCGAGGACGAGGTTTTCTTTCTGGCCGCTACCTTCTTGGGAGCCGACTTCTTCACAGCCTTCTTGGCTGGAGCTTCTTCCTTCGGAGCTGTCTCCTTTGAAGCTGTCTCTTCTGTGGCTTTCTCCTTTGGGGCTGCCTTTTTCTCGGCCTTCTTGGAGGCGACCTTCGGCTCCTCAGCGACGGTGTCTACCTCAGCGGAAGCACCAGACTCCAGAACCTTTTCAACGAGGGAGGCCTCGTTGAGCTTCTCGCCAGTCGACACATCGTAGAGCTCAATGTGACCAACCCGCAGCCGGACCACGAAGTCCTCGATGTACTGCCTGACAAACTCGTACGAAAACGTACGAGATCGCTTTGGACCGAGACGGCCGCCGCCTACCTTGAAAGCGATGTCCTTTGCATCCCGTCGCAACCGACGGATGCGGTGCATCACGTTGACACAGCGAATCATGAGACTCTCCCGTTACGTGGGAACAGAAACCTTCGTCCCAGCGGCTTATGCCATCTCGGTGACGGGAGCGTAGATCCCCGAAGGCGCTTTGTTGACGAGAGAGCCGAGCTGGTCCTCCGGCTTCGGAATCGCAACCGCGTAACCGGTGTCACAGAGTTGAGACTCTGATGTACCGGTCGTGTTTGTCGAGCCAGAGTAGAGCTCCAACTTGACAACACCGTGGGAGTGCAGAAAACCCGCTCCTTCGACCTTCCACATCTGGAAGAAGAGCTTGTTGCCCTCTTTGCGACCCCAGAACTGGGTCCCCATCACCTCGACGAAGACACCGGTGTACTCTTTTTCGCCAGTGAAATAGGCGTTCCCACGGCGCAAGATGTCACCCTTCAGCGTGGTGATGATCTTGATACCCATGAACTGGTTTTCGATCCAGCCCTTGCGGGTGACCGACGCGATCTCGTCGCCCATCTCGAAGTTCTGGAGCAGTCCCAAGGTCCGAACATCGTTCTCGGTCATGATCGCCTTCGACATCTGAAGACGATAGTCCGAACCGCGGAGGTTCAGAGCACGAACAATGTCCTCACGCTCCAGGTTCAGAACGACGAAGTTGTCGGTACCCAAGTTCCGGGCATTCTCTCCCTTGACAATGGAGGTCTCCGGAACGGTCCCAAGGGCAGACGTGTTGAAGGCCGCATTGGTCGGGACATCCGCAACCAAGTGACCGTCGGTCTGCATCGCCCGAATCATCGACTCGGCGTACCCGAGAACGATCAGGTCGCTGACGTCGCCAATGGCAACCTCGGCCCGATCCTTCAGGTAGTCGAGAATATTCTGGCGATACGCCCACAAACGCTCCTGTGTCACCGTGAACTTCGGAGTGGCTACGGAGAACAGGGGAATCGACAGACGCTTGGCCTGAATCAGCTCACCACCATCTCGGCCGGTGAAGGTCACTGCCGCAGCACGTGCTCCTGGACGGAGCTCGATGCGGTACTCAAGAGTGTCCTGGTCCAAAGACGGGATCAGGTTGGGGTCGTCGGGCGTGATCGTCTCACGACCGAGCCACTCTGGAGCGAAGGCGCTGACCTTCAGGTGGTCCTCAATCAGGCGAGCGTTGGCTGCCGATATCTTCTCGGCCAGTTGGGGATTTCCCATCGACTCCCCAAAGGCCCTGTTGAAGAGGACGGTGTCTCTCATCGATCCTTCTCCTCAGCGCAAAATATTTGCGAATCCAAAAGACCGTTGCAGCAGCCAAGCCGCCTCGGGTCTTGCTCAGACTATATCACGCCACGTACACTTGGTAACCAGGAAGCGTGAAGCGCACGTAGTGATAGTCGATGTTGTTCTTGGTGACCCCAGTACGGATCAGTTGGCCGATGACGAAGAAGGTGCCTCCGCTGTTCTCGGCCGCGTGGTCGTAATACCCTCGGTAGGGCCGGTCTGTGTCATCGTCCTCGTTTATCAACCCGGCGCTCAACATATCGCCAGCCGCAGGGACCTTGTCCCCCGTCGCGTATTGGTCGAACATGTCGGGGTGGACGAACGCATAGAAGGTTCCGCCTTCGATACATGTGGTCTTGCCAACTGCCTGATTCTCCATCAGGCCTGCGGGGTCGTAATTGATCACCACAGGGTACAACCCATCCGAAGACCCGTCATCCCGATCAACCGTACCGTCCGTGCCCATTTCGAGGGGCTCGCCCTCTACGTACGGGGCAGTGTCAGAGGGCAAAAGGCGAGCCGGTGTACCGACTTTCCGCGCCCTGAGCCACAGGTCCAATTCGGTCTCCGAGCAGTCCGGAAGGAAATTTACTCGAGGGGTAACGCTCATTGCTTTCCTCCTCTCAGTTTACGAGGCACTGAGCGGCCTTCGTGTCCAAACTTCGACCAGTTTCGAAATGTTGGGTTACCTTTAACAAAAAGTGACCGAACCAGATCACTCACCTAGCATTCACCCAAGACGAGCCTTGTAACTTCTTTCATTGCGTCAGACTCGCCACCGAAGTCCTGGCTCGACGTGTCTTCCTGAAAACCTTCGTCGGCATCTGGAAACAGAGAAGCTGCCTCCTTGAGACCCGAAACAGTGCTCCCCGACTCCAGCAAGCTGTTGACCCAACTCTCCGGATCTTGATTCCTGGGGGCAAGGTGGCCCATGCGTCTGACGAGATAGTTCACGTCCTCTGCCTGTTTGTACGCACCGAGCTCCTCCTTCAGAGCGTCGCGCTCGTCTACGAGGGCCCTGATCGCAAACGCGGCTTTTTCGAGCAGTTCAGGCTTCACTTGCCACCTCCTGCCTTCTTCTTGATCGTCTTCAGGATCCGGTTCTTGAGATCGGACTCTTTCAGCTCTGTGTCTGGAGCCGCGGCCAGGAGTTTCTTCACGTCCGGATCTGGCTCCGGAGAATCCTTGGCCGGAAGATCAGCGTAGTGGTCCGCGCTGCCCTCCGCCTCCTTCTCCGGGGCTTCTCCCAGAGTGGGTGTTTCGCTCTCTCCCTTCGCCTTCTCCTCCGATACGACGGACTCAGAAGGCTTCTCCTTTTTCTTCTTTTTGGAGAGCAGGTCGAGGGCTTTGCGCTTCATCTCCTCCTTGGATACACCGGTCACCTCGTTGACAGCAGAGGCGGCCTCAGAATCATCGTCGGAGCGAAGCTCTTCCGCCGTCTTCAATAACTCCTCGCACAGGAGATTGCACTCGTTGGTCCCGATACCAGACTCCTGGCTGGTGGGTTCCTCTTTGGCAACCTTCTCGTTCAAGGGGAGCTTGCCCTCGAGGATTCGTTCCGTTCTGCGGAGCTCTTCGAGATAGTCGATACCCATTTGCCGTGTCCTCCCTACACGCAGATGCGCGTTGGATTCTTACGCACGACAGCGTCGTGCACTATCATCACTCTTCGCTGCCGACGAAGTCCTGAAGGATTCTGCCGATAGCACACAGGCGCCCGACGTCATAGAGCTCCTGAGCGGTCTTCTCGTCGAGCTGACCGTTTCCTCCGAAGGCGCCTGCAGCAATCGCTTCTCCGGCGTCTTCGGCGAACTTGCCGAGCTGGTCGACGTGGTCGTCGAAGGAGACGCCGTATTCTGCGGCATGCTTGGTGAAAGAGTCCCACATCACCGCACCGAGATACTCTCCGAGAACATGCACCTCGGCCACCTTTTCAGCGGTCTCTGGATCGAGCTCTTCTCCCGCAGCCTTGTCAGTGGCGTCCTCTTCTTGAGCCTGCGTATCGACATCGGTAGTGTCCTCTTCCTCCGTCTGCGCTTCAGTGGCTCCTGTCTCCTGAGATCGCCCTGCGGTCTCTGTCTCGGAGTCCCCCTCGTCAGCATCTTCACCACCGAGATCTTCGCTCTCTAGCAGCGCTGCCAGTTCCTCATCAGACAACTCGTTGAGCTGATCGATGACTTCGCCTGGTTGAAACTGGTCTGGGTACTCCTTCTCAATCTCGGCAGCGACCTTCATGAGCTTTTCGAACTTTTCCTGGTTTGCAGTCAAGACATCTGCCTCTGCCTCTGCCTGCTTCAAGAGGTCCGATAGTGACTGGATTTCTTCTGTCATTAGCCCCTCCCGAGACGCATCTTTCTACGCAGTAGCGCCGTGCCTAGCATCGTTAAAATTCCTGCCGCCCTCGGACTTGACAGGATGGACTCGGCTGCCTCCTGCTGCTCTTCAGGAGTTTTGGCCGATTGAACCATATGAGCGATGAGGTACGCCAGGGCTCCTGCACCAAACGTTGTCGGAGTCACGAGACGAAACGGGTCTTTCGGGTTGATCGCCGCCGTCTTCAGAAACTCCTGTGAAACTCCGCAGGTCAAAACCTGCCTCATGATACCACAGATGTATGTGTTGTAAAGGGACGAAACTCCGGATAGAGCAGAAGACTCCAAAGACGCCGCCTTCGATCTCATATTGGAGCGCATTCCCAGGAATCGCCGCTGCAAGGAAGCGTTGTCAATCCAACGACTTGCAACGAACTCGTCAAACTCTCCAACACACCTGGTTCCGTCACCAGTGGGAAGATTTCCAAACTCCAAAGATGTTGCGAAACACGAGTCGAGTCCGGCAAACTTTTCGCCCAACCCGGGTTTCGCGGCTTCGAGAAACAGATACTGGAACTCTTCCGGCTTCAGAACAAAACACGTCTTCGTCGCCGCGTCAATGAGGTCAGGAAACGAAGCACATTTCGAAAGGTGTCTCAGTTTCTCCGCTGGAATTCTCGGTTCCGATCTGGACAGATCGACCATCTCGGCAACACCCTCGATTTTCTTGTTGATGTCGGCCTTCTTTTTCGCCTTCGGCTTCGGCTTCTCCTTGGGCTTCTCCTCCGACTCGCTGAGATCCTTGGCAACTTTTTTCAGAACGTAGCTCGATTTGTCGGCGTTCGTCCGAACGCGTGACATATCATGGAACCTCGCAAAGAAGTTCAACGGGCCAACCCTTCGACCGTCGTTGAGCACCTGGTTCATCTTATGGAGCAAACACTCGCAATAGTACCTCTTCGTCCTGGCAATGTTGTTGCAAATCGAACACATGTCCCAGGGAACGCGGCAACCCATCGATGACCGGATCGGGATATCGTTCTCGAGCATGTCGAGGATGTCACCAGCCCCATTTGCTCGCATCTTGTCCGGCCAGAGCTCGAAGATGAGCTCGACGCGTTGCATGACCGGATTGTAGTGGTCGAAGATACAACGACCGTGCGCTCTCGCGATGTCCTTGTTGCGGTGGTGATCAAAGAAGTGAGCAGGCCCGGACGTGAAGGTTGAAGAACCAAAGTCGGGGTGGTCGGTCTGAAGCCCGCCGTAGCGATACTTCGAAAGGAATGGAAATTTCGCCAGTATGTTGGGATAGTCCGTCAGCTCCCGTTTGCCAAAGAAGAATTCGCCGTTATTGTTCGTGCCCCAGATATCGGAGTCGCCCAGGGCGACGTTCAGGACATAGATCCTACCCTTGCGAGGACGAAGGCTGTTGATGAACGACCCGACCTCTCCGTCGATCTCGTTGGCGGCCAGCTTGTCGAGGTAGTTCAGATCCAGTAGTAGGTTGTCGAGCTGTCCTTCGGTCTCTCCGGAGAACTCGATCCGTTTCTCGATCCCTCCACTGCCGAAGCTATCGAAACTCAGCACACTCATGGAATATTGATCGGTTCGAGTTCGCCTACGAGGGCGGACGGTTTGCTGGCCTGTTCACGAACAGCGGATGCCAATGCTCCAGAAGCCCCGGCCTGCAACCCCCTCCTCGTCTTGACGAGCTCTGGTACCATTCCGACGACAGCTTCCGGCATGTTGTGGATGCGCTTGATGGCCTCGGACGCGAACAGTGGGTCGCCGCCGAGCCCAGAGCGCCGGATGGTGTTGTAGTACATGTCGAACCGTTCCTTAGGGATCTTTGCCAGGTCCGGATTTGCCTGCAGAATCTTGATCTTGTTCCGTCTGCGTGTTGCCCTGTCCTCCAGAATATCGAGGCCTTTGGATACGGCAGCGCCTCCGGCTCCCGCCGCAGCCGACATCAGTCCCATGGACACGGTCCATTTCGCCAAGTCCTTGACGAACTGATCCATGTCGATCTTGCGAGGCATCTTCTTGAAGATGGGCATCGGCTGCTCCTATTGCTGGAACTGCTGAGGTTTCTTTACTGCCTGCGGAGCAAAGTTCATGAGGTTCGTTGTATCCTTGGCCATGTTGGCCTTTGACCCTGCAGCAGCTGCGGCCATACCGGTACCGGTGAGAAAGAGAGGAACTCCTACCAGAGCCTTGAATAACGCCCCAACAGAAAGCTTTTCAATCGCCTCCCTGTCAATGGCAGCAACTTTTGACAGGTAGTTGTCCGGCTCCATGCTGCTCATATAGGTGATCAGATCCTCACCGGTCTTCTCGAGGTCACGCAGCGAGAGGAACGCGTCTTCGACAACACGATAGGACTGAAGAATGGAGGCTTCTGTGTCGTATTCACCAGCGAGCTCTGACGCCGCTGTCTCGTCCGAGATGTTGGCCACCGTAGCCACCTTGGCCAGAGCCCACGTCTTGACACCCTCGTCTGAAGCCGTCTCTATGATCCCACGGGCAATGGCATCCGGTGGGGCTTCCCAAAGAGTTTTTCGCACCTCTTCGAGAAACTCCCCCGCTGCCAACCGTGTCGCACGCTTTGCTATCTCGATCTGGCCACCGACCTCTCGGTCGACCTCGTTGACGAGGTGCGCGATCTCGGCTCGGGACGGTTTCTCGTAAGCTGTCTGCTGCTCCGCCGTCGCACCGAGCTTGTCAAAGATCCCCATGTACTGATCGATGAGTTCGTCGCCAGCAACGTAAGTGCCAACCTTGCGAAACGACTCCTCCGCCTCCTTCACGGAGACGGCTTTCTTTGCGATCGTCTTCGGATTCGCCGTCTCGAAGGTGGGGTAACGACTCCCTGATCTCAGGAGCTGCGCGTTGACGAGATGGTTCGCCATCTCACATGCCCTCTTGATCTGGTGTTCGTTCAGGTCCGCGGCATGCCTCTGAATGGTGCTAGCCATCGAGGTCTTTTCGGTAAGGAACTTACGAGCGGCCTCTTTCGCAACTTCTTCCCAGGTCATCGTGCTCTCCAAATGTTCGACGACTCCACAATACCTCGCTCTGAAGAACCCTGTCAAGTATCGGAACGCCGGCACGCAATTCAGAAATCATTGTAGAAGCTCGACTTACATAACGCGATCCTGGAGAACGGATCGCCAGAGGCGAAGGTTGTTCGCCAAGGAGGAAGCCATGAGAAGGGCATTGCCGAAGCAATTGCAGCGCATCAACAGGCCAGACGGACCCGACGACGGTGTCATGGCGGCAGCACAGAAGGCCGTCGAGAACGCAATCGCCGTCACGAATTGCGTTGCAAGCGGGGAAAAGAGCATGGAGGAACTGAGCCTGACCCGCGACCTGCAGAGATGATGTCGCGGAGCTGGGAATATTGGCTGGACGCTTGATAGATTACTTTCGGGGGATCGAAATGATGCTGAGCTGTGCAACGCTGAGGATAGAGGACATCGCCAGTGTTCTGCCGGATGATGGCCTCGACGAGTACCGAGCGGTCTGCAAGAGGCTGCAGGAGCTCGAGAAGACCGACCCACTCGAATGGGCTGTTCTGAGGAAGAAGCTGAGGGAGGACGAGGACTTGAGAAGGTGGGAGGCGGTCAGAAACTTCGACCCGGCTGTCGAGGCAAAACTGTTCGCCACCGCCGAGGAGGTACCTGATTGGGAGCCCTGGCTCTACGGCCCGGCAGTACCAACCGAGTCCCCAAAGATCAGCTCGATGCAGAGTCTCGTCGAGCTCTGTCTGCAGCTGCTCTCCGGGAAGACAAAACGTGTCTGGGACGAGGATGGCCGTGTCCTCCAACTCGAGAAGCGCAAGAAGAAGCGCAAGGCAACCCGTGCGCTGACCGACCAGCGCCGCAAACTGATACGGCGCTTCCGAACTGCCGTCAGCCAAGTGGCTAGTCGAGAGATCGCCGAACAGGCACTGGATGTTCTGTTCGGAAGGAAGAAAAGGAGGGTACCAGCATGAAGACCGCCATCCACGATGGGTGGCGGGTCACGACGGTCGAGATGTCTTGCCGAAGACGGGATGGGCCAACTCTTGTCAAAATCAACGGCGTCGAGTCGAAATTTTTGACAAAGTTGCTGGTCAGGATAGCAGGGCTTAGAAAGGAAGTCTCAATAGAGACGACTCCCCGGGTCCAGTTGTTCGACAGCGTCCACGCTGCCTCGGCCGTTTCGGCACTGATCGGCTGTCAAACAAAGACGGCCGTCGTCGGCTACGTCGACACGGACGGCTCCCTGTTCGGAGCGTTGGAGACCGTCCTTCTAGCCAGACATCTCGTACGGTCAGGCCTAAAAGTCGTCGTGCCAGCATACCTAGAGGATATGTGCTGTTCGCACGGCATCCCCGTCGTCGGAGCGGAGGACGTCCTGAGCGCAGCGTTGTCGGTCGAGGCCCTCGAGCCGCCACCACCACTAGACCAACCACCGCTGCTCGGTATAGGCCGAACGGACGGCACAACGGCCCTGTCAGAAACAACGGTCAAGCTTCTTTCCGTAGCCGCGGCAGAGAAGCTGAAGACACTCGTTGTCCCGAGGTCCGGATCGCCGATGGTGCTGTGGTGTTTGGAGTCCATCTGCTCCTGTGTGGCCTCAGACGTCGACATCCTGGCCGCCATCCATCAATTCACAAGGCGCGCTGTCCGCCCACAGCCGGTGTTGCTGCTGGACAGCGATTGCCATGACTTTTTTCTCCTGGGCACATCGACGTGGCCAGGATCCTTGGCGATGGCCTATGACGGGCTCGTCGTCTGCCGGGCACCGCTCTTCAGGAAGAAGGGTGGGGATATCATCAAAGCCCACAGAACAGGGCAAACCCCCCACGGATGGCCTACGAGGTTTGCCCTGTTCGTCGTCTCTGACAGAAAGGAGGACAAGAGAGCGTTTGATCTGGTGGTAAACGAGGCCAAGGGGGGCGCCACCTTCGCCAAACCGTTGACTGCTCCGAGCGTTGGTGCAAAACTGACAAAAGGAGCAGAAAATCTCCTAAAGGAGCACACGAGAGTGGTGAAGGTGGTCTCCCTGGGGCTCGCCAAGCTCGACGGTAAGCCGTCAGCTTCGGTGGATCACGTCCGGGAGGCAACGCGGTTGCTGAAAGACAATGGGACGAGGACGGATCGCTGAGTGGCACCTCGAGTGCCTCCACGCGATCTACAGAAAGAGGGGAGACGCACTGGTGAGAAAGACAGCTCCGGAGGCCTTTCTCATTGGTAAGAAGATGGGGCGGCGACGTGGCCCAGTCGATTACGAGGGCACCTTTCTATATAAAGGTATAGGAAGGAGCGTGTTCTTCGATGCCAAACAAACGGCGGAGAAGTACCGACTGCCTTTGAACAGGGACCACGTCCCTGACCATCAAAAGCAGTTTCTCGTCGACAGAGCCGAGTTCGGCGCTGTCACCTTCCTGTACGTAGTGAGTACCTTCCACGAGGAGGACCACTACTACCTCGTACCCGTTCTCCCCGGACAAGGGGATTTCCTCTTCGAGAGGAAGAGCGTCCCGTTCACGGACATGGTGGAGATCGGTACACCAGGAGACTGGCTGCACTGGCTCCACGCGCATGCGTGGATGTGGAATGGAAAGGACGGAATGGAAGAGAGTCGCCTTGCGGCTGTTGGTTGACACCGCGAAGATCGCGGCAGCAGCCGCTGCCAAGGCGGCAATAGAGCGCGTCATCCTGCCTTCGGTCACGAAATGGCTGCAGGACAAGGACGAGCCCGCGGAAGTGGGCTGGGACGAGGATGGCGAAGAGGAAGAATGAACCGTCACGAGGGGCCCGAGCCCCTCTTTTTAGCTACAGCGCCCGCCGGGTTGGAGCATAGGCAACCGCGAGGATGTCGAAATCGCCACCACTGTCTCTCCAAATCTTGAAGCTCGTCCCCAGTGTCAGAAATACCTCAGTGCTCCACTCCGTACCGAGAGCCGAATAGTGCTTCTCACCGACTGTCGGCGAGGCGAGTGAACTGACGAGAAAGTCGCCTGTTGCGGGGGCGATCACCAGCATCCACTTGTCTGTCATAGCAGCCGTGATACTGAACTGCGTCGGTGAGAGCGTCTGCTTTGTGGTCGTAACCGTCATCGCGTATTCGTACCGCTTGATCGGAAAATCGTAGTCCCTGCTCATGACACCTCCTACAACGCACGCCTGGTCGGGACATAGGCAACGAAGAGAACGTCAAAGTCGTCATCCGGTGATGTTCCTCCGTGCCAGACATAGAATGAAGTACCCAAGGTGCAATCGACCCCCGAGTCCCACCGCTTGTTGTCGGCTGTCAGAATCGTCTCGTAGTTGGTCGTATCCCCAGACGTGGAGTTGATGAGAATGTCCTCCGATCCCGCCACGGCAGGCGCGATCATCAATCTCCAAGAGTCACCGGCAGACCCGTCTTCGAAACCGAAGTCAGCGGGTGACACCTCTGTCTGTGCATTTGTGACCTCGATCGTTGCCTCGTACCGCCTGTACGGATATCTGTAGCTTCTCTCTGCCATCTCAGTCCTCTTTTCTAAACGACAGAATATCTGACATCTTGTAGCAGAACGCCACTACAAAGACGAGGAAGACGAGGGCCGAGAACGCATCGTCTGGCTTCCCCTTCGGGTGGAAGTAGGTCGCAAACGTCCCCTCGCCGCCTTCTCTCCGAATGTTTACCATATCTTCAGCGAGGTGTCCAAACTCGGACCACGGAGGGAACAGGATCTTTCTCCGCTTGATGAGATTGACGACTTTATCGTAGAACAGGGTCTTCCAGAGCTTGAAGAACCACTCCTCTTCGTCGAACTTGTACGGCCTGGTCATATTCAGAAACATGATCCTGAACACTTTCTGAATACCATATTTCTTGATCAGAGACATGTTCCTGCCGTAGCCAAGACCGTAGTCGCACCCCATCTTCTCGACATTGAACTCGTCGTGGAGCTGCATGACCCGGTCGACCTCACAGTCCGCGACTCGACCAACGGAAAGATCAGGAGGCTGCACAAGCTCTCCGTAAGCCACAACCAAATGGTTGTGATACATACCACCGATGAGCGAGACCGTCCGGCTGTCTTCGGTCCCAGCCCCCCAATCCGTCCCTTGAAACACGCGTCCGAAGAGGGTGGAGAACTTCTTGATGCTGGAGAAGTCATTCATCGAGAACCTCCAGCCCTTTACCGTGTCCCAGCAGCAGGCCTTGATCATGTCGCGGGTCAACGGCTGATCCGCATGCTGAAACGGCAGTGCCCAGACCTCGTTCTTGTAGCGGGCTACAGAATACGCACCAGTCTTCACCTTTCTAACAGCCGCCTTGAGGTCCGCTGAAGGCTCCATCGGCTGACAGATACGGTAGACCTCCATTGGGTCATCGAGCCCAACAGGTGCGCTCTGGGTAATCACCCATTGCGCATCCTCGTGACAGATATCGATGGGTTTCTGGCAATACCGACACACCAGACCGAACGTCTTCATGTCGAGGTTCTTCTCGAGCAGGACATTCCACTTGCGGGGGGTGTGCCGATCACACGGTATTGCCCAGTCCAGATGGACCCCCTCCTGGGAGATGATCTCCTGGAGGGGGCCATCATGGCTCTTCTGCGTACCGGACAGCAGATAGTGCGGATCCTTTGAACGGAAGGCGGCCTCATAGATGACTGGCAGTACATCCCTGTCCATGTCCTGGACTTCGTCCGGATATATGTCGTCGGCGGATATACCGCGGATCCGGTCGGCATGCCGGAACGCATAACGAAGCGTGAGACGGCTGCCCAGAATGTACTCTTTCTCAGTAACGGACCTGGTGCGCCGGTCGAAGAAGGTGCTCAGCACGGGACTGCGCCGGTAGACGTCGTCGAACTTGGCTCGGCTGAATTCCCGGGCCTGAATCTGAGTCGGTGCTACGTACAGACCGCGTCGCGGGGCGGAGATCACGGCCCGCGTTCCTTGGTCGACAGCGATGATGACGGACTTGCCGACCTGCCGCCCACCGTAGACCATTCTCCACTTCGACGCAGAGCGCAGCGGAGCGTACAGATATGGCCTCCCCTCCATCGAGAAGCGGATCGGGGCTCCTCCAGCCCCATAGTCTAGGATGAAGGCAAACTTGCCAAACTGGTCGGCGAAGAAAACGTACTCATTCTGGGTAGACGTACCTATAAGATCCGTCGGGGCGAGGTACCTTGTACTCGTACTCGTATCTTCCAGAGGTGTTGTAGATTCTCTGCTCGCCAGAAGGCGGTTTTGCTTGGCGGTCCATAGTAGCGACACCGATGTCCTTTCCGAGAAGCTCGTCCTCGCGATCGATCGACTTACCACTCAGTGTATCACGATCCCTACGCATCTTCTTCAGTCTCTGGGCCAAGAGCCTGTTTGCCGGAGGCAGCCGCAGGTCCCGGTAGGGTGTGAACACCCACTTGGGATCGTCGATGAGCTCCCGCTGACCGGACATGGCCATGCGCATGATCGAATTGAGGCGGTCCTTGGCTGCCGCCGTCTGGTAGATCCACTCGTCGACCGTGCGCTCATGCTTGTCGTGCCCCAGTAGACGATCAACGAAACCGAGGTTCGGAGGAATCACGGAGCGATAGCGACGAATAATGACTTCGCGCTCCTCTGGTGGCCTGTGTGCTTGGCCCTTCGACCTCCAGCCACGTCCCTCGACCTGATGAATGCGCTCCGGGTTGAAGTGGGCGTCCAAGCTCTGGAGCATGGTCATGTTGTGGAGGTCCAGACCCTCGGCACCCGACGGGCTGACGAGCAAAACCTTGCTTCTACCGGCGATGAAGTCCTCCTTGGCCTTGCGGCGGGATTCGTCGGTGATCTTGCGTCCGGCGACCTCACGCCCTTTGCCTGCAAAAACCCTGAAGGGTATCCCACGGTCCTCGAGCCCGGCGGCCAGTACGTCCATACCGCCGTCGATCAGCTCCGAGTACATCATGATACGAGCATCCGGCGTCGACCTGATGTGTGCCTCTGCGTCGTCGAGCATCTTGACGACCTTCGGCGAGAGCCTGGCTCCTTCCGCTGGAGAAAAGAAACGGCTGAAGGGGTGGACCGAATTCGAGGCCCTGCGAGCGTCCATGAGCATCTTGAACATGGAGCGGGCCTCTTTGGCGTCCCGCGGCGGAAGCCCCTTCTTGACCCGCTCGGCAAGCTCTGGGCTCAGCTTGTTCAGTGCATAGTGGTAGTAGCGGCGCTGCAGCGGAGACATCTCGACAGAGACCTCGACCACTGTCCTGCGGGGCTTGTCCTTCGCCACCTGCTGAGGGGACACGTAGTGAACGACGTCGGAGAGCATCTCCTGCAGCTCATCGACGTTCTTGAGGCTCTTTCTCTTCTTCTCACCGCCAAAGAATCCCTTCTCCATTCCGGAGATGTACTCGTAGCGGTTCTTGAACCAAGCCCTATCGGAGAAGGGGTGGCGACCCATCGTAGCTAGACCCACCAGAGGTGCTACATCGGACGGATCGTTCGACACCAGCGAGGCGGTCATCCCAATGAACTGGTCCACGTGTGGCCGAACCTGAGCGAGGGCCTTGAAGGTCAAGCTGTCCTCGTCCTTGGCCCGGTGGTATTCATCAACAATGAGCATGTCTGGTTGGAGTACACGAACGAAGGACAGCGGATCAGCACGGAACAACTCGTATCCCACCACCGAGTAGTTGATGTTGGGGTCCGCCGTCTCGAGGGTGACCCTGTCACCTGAGGTCCTGGCCTCCTCCTTGCCACCGAACACCTGAACGGTGGCATCAGAGAACTTCTTGACCCCCTCTATGGAGAAGTTGTCTCGCAGGGCGGTGGGAACAACGACGAGGGCTCGCTGCATCCTACCGGAGCGGCGCGCTTCCTCCCCCAGATGGACAGCCGTGAAGGTCTTGCCGGACCCGACCGGGTGGGCGAGCACGATCGTCCCTGTGTTCCGAAACTTGCGTTCCGCCTCGGCCTGATGGGGAAACGGCGAGAATTGAGGAAGAAGCGCTGCTTCCTTCCTCAGGTCACCAATGATGAAGCTGCGCATACGAGAGCTCCTTCGCTTGTTTGCTGGATAATCATACACCGTGTAGGGGGTTTTGGGAAGCAGCAAACTTGGTAGTTAAGCCAGTATAAGAACAACAGCTATGGGCCCACTTAACCAGGAGACGTCATGAGCGTCAAAGGGTGGTTGTCGGCGAAAGCCGTTTCCGTGAGACACACCATTCGTATGGTAGGGTTTCACATTCGCGGGGAGCACGCGCTCGCTCTCCACGAATTCGTAGCACGAGAGCGTCAGAAGAACATCCGTGCCACAAAATGGTACGAGGGCTACTCAGCCTTCCTCGAAGGAGTAGCCGACTTCTCCGAGGGGTTGGCCATCGGGTTCAGGGCGTCGGCCGCGATGATGCGCCGCCTGCCAGAAACCGTTGACCGTAGCCTGGACGAGATCGAGGAGCGTGCTGACGAGGCACAGACACTACAGGAGGCCCTCCGCCTCAAGATCTCGATCCCGTTTCGGCACGGGGTCCGCGAAGCTCACCGTGAGAACAAAGTCGAGTTGGACGACGAGCCCGACTACGAAGCCTGGGCCAAGCGCACGGGCTGGGACAAAATCGTCGCATAGCGAGGGCCTATGCTGGTCCTACACACAATCGATGCCTACGGCGGATCCGGCTGGGAATTAAAGGTCTCCCAGCTGGAGGACGGATCGTACTTTTCAACAGAGAAGTACCTGGGGAGACACGAGTTCTCCGGTGTCATCTCCAAGGAAAGGTTTCTCGAGATCCTCGAAGAGGTGATCCTCTCCGATAGGGGGGAGATAATTATCCTCGACGACTGTCTCGAGATCTTTCTGGGCGAGAACACGATCCTGTCTCACGTCACTCAGCTGGGGGGCTGAGAAAGATCTTCGCCTCTTTGAGGTAGAACCGCTCGGCGGGAAATTCATAAATACGAGCTTTCATGCTCGGGCGCAGGACACGGGGAGTGGACCTTGGCGCCTTTTTCTTACCTGTCATACCCATGTCATTGCTTTTCACGCAAATTTGTGCATCGGCCACGGTATAAGAATAATGCTATGAAAAGGTTAGTAGACTACATCCTCTCGTTTCTCTTCGAGGAGCGGGGGAAGCTGATTGTCGGCATCCTTTTGGTGGCGACCTTGGCCGCGAGCGGCCTGGTCGTCCGCCAAAAATATGCCGACCGTCAGGGAGCTCACCATCCGAACCAACTGGTTCGAATGGTGAGCGCATCAATCCTTTTCGGGTCCGTGCCGGTCATCAACTGCTCGGCCTCGGTCGAGGAGTACTGGCCGGCCGCATCCCGAAAGGGATACTGGTATGTACTGATGGACGAGTGCGTACCGGTCGAGGCCGGCCGAATTGAGCGGAATATTCGCTCAAAGTTGGCCTCCAAATGACATGACGTCCAAGTCACGTCTGGTCGCGGCGTGAATAAAGAAGCGGGACCAAACCAATCGAAAAAGCACAGGACATATCCCCAACATGGACCTAGCTGCTTTTTCTTACCTGTCAGATTTGCGCAAACTAAAGCCTCCTCTCTGTATAACGCAACTGATTAGGCAACCTTAACCTCAAAAACAGGAGGACACCATGGAAGTCATCGCCAGGTTCGAAGAGGAGCTCGGTGGTTTGGTGGCAGTTGCAGACAGAATGGAGGCGCGTAAGAGCGCCGCTGAACTCTTGTCGATGTGGGACGAGTTGTGGCTATTGTTGGATAGGGTCGGAGCGGATGTTCACATGGTGATTGTTCCGGAATACCAGGAGTACCTGGACTTGGTAATGCAGATGGAGGATATGATCCATGAACTTAAGTATGTAGCCCAGTGGAATGACATTGACCCAGAGCTGATCCTCGGCATCACTACGCTTTGGGACGACATCAAAGATCGGCTGCGGAAATGTGCACTAGGCGAGTAAACCTCCAACAGGAAGGAGTCCACCATGACCGCCGAAGACTTTGTCAACGCCACCCCCCACACTGTCATCGTTGGCCACGACCTCTGCGCCCAACCCAGCGGCCATGTCGCCCACCTAGTGTCTTCGTCCTCAGCCAGGAAGGACTACTCCCGACTTCTGGGGGTGCCTTCCGTCGGAGCGCGCGTCCACGACCGGGTGGAGGGGTTGCCCAGGCTGCTCCCAGAGCAGGTGCTGATCGTCTCTCACGAAGTGGGGGAGTTCATCCACCACTGCCCGGGAACGGTGCCGGAGTACATCTGGGTCGTCTCTCCGGACATGAGTCCGGAATGTGCCATACTGGACGACGCCGGACGTGTTGTCGGCACCGAGCGTTTGATCGTCTGGCAGGAGCTGGACGAGATCTCGCTGGACCTGGAATCCTATTATCAGTTCGAGGGGGCCGATATCAATAGGATTCTGGGTCTTGCCGACTAGGATAGAGATGTCAACTTAACCAGAGGAGGTCACCATGAGTGCCACAAAAATGATCGGTTGCCACAGGTGTGGCAACAACCATGGGGAGCTGTACGACGAGCACGGCATGCCCTGGCCATGCCCGTCATGTTCAGGTTCCCAAGCTCCTCCTCCTCCTCCCCCCACGTTCTCCCCCTCCTACTGCCTCTTCGCTTTCGCAAAAAATTGCGGTGGCGGAGAGGGCAAGATTCCTGCCTGTAGAGCCTGCAGGCTCTACAAATACAGAATCTTGAGTCTCGCGAGAATGATCTAGTCTCGCCCCATCGTTCTGGGGCTTTTTCTTACCTGTCAGATCCTGCAAACTTGGGACCTCTGCTCAGTATAAAAACAACGGGTTGCCTTACCTTGCCTCAATGAAGAGAGGATTGCACCTTCGGTAACCCCCGGGCAAGCCGACCGGGTAACCAAATCGGCCATAATACACCGGGGAAGTTCCGGTGCGCTGCAGCGTCGTGGCGGATACTAGACGTAGGAGTAAGGCCGTGCCTACTTCAAAGACAGAAGTTCTTAGGGCCCTTTTGTGGTTGGCAGTCGCCAACCCACAGAACCAATCCAACCTCGACTCCCTCTGCGCACATATCTCGGCGGAGGGGCTCGGAATCTCTCGAGTTGAGCGCGCCTGGCGCTCGATCGAGAGCACCTTCCCACTTCGTTTCGAGGACCTCGAGTGGCAAGCGTATGTGCGCCATTGTGCACACATATTTGCCAAGCCGGTCGTCTATGAAATTGGACGCGGAGGACCCCACTGGTTCACTGTCTACCAGACAGTGACAGGGATCGAGAACGCGATCCTCACCTTCATTGAGACGATTAACGGGGTGTCAAACCCAGGGGAAATCTACATCTTCCGCGAGGGGGCTAGATACCCCGAGCGGGAATTGATGCAGATGGCTGGAAAGCTCCTCGAAGAATAGTCTTCCCTCGTCTCTCGCCCCAGCTCTGGGGCTTTTTCTTACCTATTGCCCCATCCCTCCCAAACGTGTACACTATCCTCAGTTTGGCAGAAGTCGCGCAAGAAGGCGTGCAGAAGACCACACAGGAGGAAATCATGAGAGGCTCTGTAGTATCCCTCGAGGTACGCGTCCGTAACCGCCACATCCGAGAATTCAAAGACAAGAAGGGGAGGGTATTCGTAGAAGGCCGACCCGGCAGCAAGTACGATCTCGTCGTGAAGAACCACATTGGAGAGCGCGTCCTGGTCTCGCTGTCCGTTGACGGACTGTCCGTCATGGACGGGGAGCGGGCCTCGTCAAAGGACAAGAAGGGCTACATCATTCCGGCGTATGGCAAGATCAAGATCCCCGGTTGGAGGCTGGACAACGAGGAGATCGCTCGCTTCAAGTTCGCTGGCCGCGAAAAGGCCTATGCCGCCAAGATGGGAGATCCAGATAACTTAGGAGTTATCGGATGTGCTGTATTCAAAGAGAGGACCATCAGCCTGTTCACGACCTGGACAGCGCCTGCCCACTATCACTACCACACCCATACCACCCACGTTCCCTACACCGAGTACACCATCAGCCATATGTCCGACACCTCACAAACGGCGAGAGATATCAACGCCTGCTACAGCGCATCAGATATCTCCGAGGGGTCGACCTGCAGCACTGTGGAGACCCAGCACAGCGGGGCAGAGATCACCCCTGACTGGTGCGAGGTGAGAACTTCTGGCAACCTCGGTACCGAGTTCGGGGGTCGAGAGGAGCACGAGGTCACCGAGGTGGTCTTCGAAGCTCAGGACGCCCCCTGTGAGGTGCTGGCGTTGTACTACGATGACGCACGGGGCTTGCGCAAGAGGGGGATCAACGTGAAGCGTAGCAAGCCAAAGGGTTTGGGAAACCCCTTTCCTGCTAACGGGTGCGAGCCACCAAAAGGCTGGAAGGGCTAGCTACCACTTGCCCTGCATCTGAACCTGTACCTGCTCGTGCTTCCGCTCGATCTCGTCCACCTTGTCGAGGAGGCGCTCCATCTCGTCGAGCTCGTCCTCTATCTCGTCCAGCTCTTCCTGATGGGCGTGCAGTTGAAGCTGTACGCGCTCTGTGCTCTCCAGCTCCGTCAACATGATGAACTCGCAGGCATCTTCTATGGCGTCCAGCCACCCGAGGCCGCCAGATAGCGGGTTGGCGGAGCTAGGGGTTGCCATGGATACGACGATCAAGCTCAGCAACAATACGATCAAGAACCTTTTCAATACGCTCGAGAGCGTCTTCGACCTTCTCGTTGATGTGGTCGATGTCGAGTCGGATTGCATTGAGATCCCCCTTTATCTCGGTGAGAGTCACCAGAGTCTCCTGGTTGAACTTCGTGGCTGCGTCGACAACCTTGTCGAGCTTGTCAGCCGTTGCCTTCTGCCCAGCCTCCAGCTTGCAGATCCTGTCTTCGTGAACGGCCCTAGACGTGTAAACAGAGAGGCCGCCAGCTACAGCAGAAACGATCAGAGCAGCAACAACAGCCACCAGGATCTCTTTTCGCATCTTCTTCGCCGGCGGAGGCATGACAAACTCCTCAATGAAGTAGAACGTAGCGTCGCCGGGTAGGATTCAATTTCACGTGAAAGATTGTACCACGTAGGCGCAAAGTTGGGAACTGAATGGGTATAAAGAAATTGACGGAAACTCTTACGCGCAGTAGGAGTACGTGTTGGACAAACTCCAAGAAGGGAGGTGACCCAATGACCCGTACCAGGCGAAAGCCTGGGCCTGGCGTAGCGCACCAGGTGCAAAGTGCAGGTAGGGGCGGAACCCGCCGACCGGCGGGGATCCGATAGTTGGAGAGTGGAGAGCACTTTGTGGGGTACTTGTTCAACACTCTAGTAAGCCGCAGATTTGCCGGGGGGCAAGTCTTGATGGCACCCTACGACCGGCAGGGGGAGCCGGTACTACCCAGGGCACACCACGGTGGGCAGAAGACGACGCCGAGCTCTGCGGCCGTGGCGGCGAACACACTAAGGAACCCCTGGGGATTCAATAAAATGAGGTAGGCCTGATCAGCCTACCTGGGGCCGAGCCGTAAACACAACACACGGCTTATGCGCCCCGACCCGATCTTTCGGGGCTTCAAGCCCCTCTTGGCGAAACCCTAACGGGAGAGGAAGATGATCCTCCGCCATATTCTGTCCTGGGCATGACGCAAAAAGGCCCATCTCCGGGATCCTCTCCGGAACACCGGCCCCGAACCACACGGTGAGGGGATAGTAGTCCGGATGCGGAGAGGTGTCGAACTACCCCAGGCGTCTACCTGGGGCCCGCCAAACAACCAGCCCGAAAATCCTACCAGCCCCACCTCTGGGGCTTTTTCTTACCTATTTGTCAGGAATTCCCCTACTGATCCAAAATTTCCCTACTGATCCCAGTATAAATAAACAGAAGTGCGTTATAAACTTAGTTGGGCAAGCCGACCAACCAAAACAACCGGCCCGTAATACCCAACGCACATGCGTCGTCCTTGAGGGGACGGGGGAAGTTCCTGGGCGCGGATCTGTGTCTCCGCGGAAAGATATGGCACAGAGAAAAGGGGATGCCAAATGCGTTCCATTATCCTGTCATTGTTCGTCGTGTCCTCGAGTGAAGAGACCATCTCTCAGGCGATGGTCGACCACCCAGAGCTCACGCTCCGGAGGCGGGTTCGCCGCCGGAAGAAGGACCCGACGAAGAGCGAGAGGAGAAGGAGCGCATGGAGGCGTTCCTTCAAATTACAAAATCGTCGCCCCTCAGGGAAGGGCGGGCGACGTGAGCGGATTGAGGCCTCGCTCAAGGAGGAGCTCGAGGCCTACGACTTCAGGTCGCCCAACCATGCCCTGGCCGTGGTTGGGCGACAGTCCAGGTCCTCGAAGATTGAGGACGCTGGACACTATGTCGGGGTTTGCCGCCGCCTCGACAAGCGGTTCGAAGACGAGGATGGGCGCCTCGTCGCTGTCGGCTTCAACCACGTGAGGCCGACAGTCTGGGTCGACCCAGGCCGGGGCTACGACCTCTTCCGGCCGTACTGGGGCCAAATCGCCCCCAGACCACTGCTGGTGGGGTCCTCCTACAACCCCACGCCGGCGGACGCCTATTGGGCATTCCGCCAGGGGTTGCCGGCGAACGAGAGGACCCTGAGGTACCTCATGGTCCTCAGGCCGTCGGAAAGGCGGGCCACCAAGGCTCGCCGCTGGGCAGCTCGCGTCGTCGCGAGCTGGAACTGGAGGGGGAGCGACGGCGACTACTTCCCGTCCCTGGGGACCCGCCGCCTGAAGCGGCTAGTCTCGTTGGGACGAGGATTCTGTATGTTCCTCACAGAGGGAGCCTCCTACAGAATCCGGGACCTCTTCAAGGACCTGAAGGACCCGGATTCAGCGGCGCTCTGGGCCGAGAGCTGGAGCTCCTTGACTCGGGCCAAGGTCTGGCAGAAGCATCCAGCCCGCAAGTGGCTGGAAGAGTACAGCTGCTGGACCTGCTCAGTTGTGTCCCCGCATCTCTCCCAGATGGGAAGAGTGAGCTGGGAAACGAACTGGGAGGAGACAGAACTACGGGCAGAGCCACTGGACCACTGGTGCTGCCCAAGTTGTGCGGAGGAGAGACTGCCGCGGGGGGCAGCGGAACGCCTCGCGGAGGCCTTCACGATGAAGCGCCTCCCCAATACCCCCGGGGCAGTCCGAGCCCTGAGTGCCGCGCGACCGACCACCCTCGAGGGTGCTCTCAGGGTGGTCGAAGAGGTAGCCGAGGAGCGTAAGAGAAGGAAGCTCTTGCGTCCCCTGGGCTGGCTCATCAAACAGGCGGCCACCCATCGGTTTATTCAGGAGATAGAGGACGCTCCACCTCTACCTTCTGACGATGAGGAACTGGGCCCGCACCGTCGGTTCCAGCTACTCGGGTACGAGCCACGACCCGAGATCGCTGTCCCGGAGCCTGAGGCCCGCAGGTTCCGCTGGCTCGACTACGACGGAGCGGCGGCAGAGGAGAGGAGGGGACTGGAGAGCCTCCCTCTCTGGAAGGTCCGGGGAACCCGGCGGCTCGACCGCCGGGGGCTCGACCTGCTCAAGGTCGCCCTCAGAGGGGCTGGCTCCCAGCTGCGTATCAAGACCAAGGAGGTCTGCGGCTGGGACCAGCACCGCCTGACCGTCCGGGGCGGCAATACCCGTCGGGTGAAGGATATCTTCCGCTCCTGGGAACGGAAGGGACGCCTGTTCCCACCCGATGAGAGGGCGGGCCGCACGGAGGCGGGGAGTCGGTTCGACGAAGCAGGACTGATCCATCGTGGACCAGGTTTGCTCGGCCGGATCCGGCCCATCGGGACCCAGGTCGCCAGTATCGACTTGGACCCTGACCCGCCGGCCTTCTCAAAGTGGCCGATGGCTCCCATCAGCCGCTTTGGGTGGCTCGACCTCCGCGAGGTCGACTTCAGCCTCTTCCCGGAGGCAGAGATCCGTTGGTGTAAGAACCAAAGGATCGAGCCCCTCACGGAAGAGGAGATCGAGCGGCGCCGGCAGCTCGAGGCGGAGACGGACCGGGACCTGATCCCGCGTCTGGTCTCCGCCGAGGAGATTCAGGCCCAGGGCCTGAGGATCCGGGCTGAGATCGAGCGCAAGCGCCAGCTCTTCCTGGCTCGCCGCCGAGCCGAGAAGGCAGACTGGCTCGACCTGCTCGCCGACCCCCTCGAGGCCAGCGAGGACGAAGAGGTGGTCGAGAGAGGCCGGCACCTCGAGCTGGATCACGCGGCGATCCAGGAGAGGGGCCGCCAGATCGCTGCTAGCATCGAGGCGAAGCAGCAGTCCCACATCGCCCGTTGTCGTGCTGACCGGGCAGACTGGTACGGCCTCCTCGACGGAGAACTCGATATCTTCGATGTCGACGTCCCAGAGCCCGCTGCCTGGGACTTAGAAATAGATTGAGACTAGCATGTCGGCCTGTACCCGACACGCGAACAGCGCCAGTACAGGAAGGGCGCTACAAAGGAGGCCCATGGACGTAACAGATAAGGTCCTTGTGTCTCGCTCAGTAATGGGCATGTGGGCAGGGGCGGCTACGGAAGCCCTTGCCCGCATGACCACAGTCTTCGGCCAGCCCGAAGCGATCGGTGAGGAGCGGCTAGAGCTCTCCGACGATGGAGAGCTTTGGATAAAGCTCTCCATCCGCTTTCGGGCAGGAGACATGGGGATCGAGCTTCAGCTCCCAAGAGAGCTGTGGAAGCTCGATCCCTCGAAGATAAACTGAGCGAGACTGTCCTCAAACTCGGCCACCTCAACTTCCCTCCTTTGCCCCACCACCGGGGCTTTTTCTTAGGTGTCATACCTGTGTCATTGCTTTCTGTGCAAATTTGTGCATCGCCCTCAGTATAAAAGAAATGTGATGGGACTCGTTATTTTGAATGAGACCACTCACCTGGACCACGGGCTGAGTCAAGAGATCCTTGACTGGCTCGTGAACCAGTACTCCGAGAGGAATTGTTTCTTTATCGAGACGATTTCTCTGCCGAAGGAGCTGGGGACTCTCCCATGTGGTCTGCATGGACCGATCATGGGTGACGCTCCGGTTCCAGAGGACGAGGTCCACTACGCTGACCGTAATGGTCGCGGGTGGACCTCCCGTCTGGTGGATCGTCCCTCGCGGGACGTCTCCACTTTGACGGTCATTGGCGGCCCCCACGCGGGCCACCTGTGTATCCTCTACACGGCGTACGGGGGGCCCGAGGCTCCACAAGAGTCCGGAGACCCCGACTGCAGGGACCCGAAGGCTTCAAAGGCCTTCTGGGACCTGCACGCCCTGTCGGCATAGAGGAGAGAGTGGCCTCCCCCCGCAAGGGGGTTAGGGCGCGTGGCCCGAGGCGCCCGTTGACACCCAACCTCTGTCGGCCATGGTGTCCAAATTGACTTTCTGGGGTTTGCTCAGGAAATGCCCATGGTCCAGGAGGAACGCCACATCCTAACGCCGGATCTCGCCACGAGATGGAGTCAGGTTCGAGTCCTGGCCCGGCGACCTACACAAACCTCAAGATCTGCAAGATACCCGCCTGCCCCTCCTGGGCTTTTTCTTACCTGCAAACAACGCACCCGTGTCCGTATAAAGAATCCAGTAGCACCTGTTACCGTTCCTCATTCAACTGCCTGCAGGACCGAATAGGACCTGTGGTGGCGAAGGGCACGCCTGTTTGCGTGTCGCTTTGTCTCAGCTGTCCGAGGGGAAGGACGGCAACCTGGGAACTGGCAGCCCAGATCTGGCAATGGTGTCAGATACCAGATGAGAGACGCCTCTTAACGAGGCGGCGCCGACAACATCCGGCGCTACGAATGAAAAAGGCAAAGCAGCCGATGTGGAGACCTTGGCCCATGACGAGCAACAACACCTCCAGTTCGCCCAACATTGATGCAGTCAAGCATATTGTCACCCACAATGGAATTTTTCACGCCGACGAGGCGTTCGCCTGCGCGGTGCTGACGACGATCTGGCCCGACGCTACCGTGCTTCGTACGCGGGATCGCACCATTCTGGAAAGCGCCGCTGTCAACCCGAAATTCATCACGGTCGACGTCGGCGGAAAATACGATGCGAATGAGCTGGTATTCGACCACCACTTCAAGGATGGTCCCGCCCGAGAGAATGGGGTGCCCCTCTCTGGGTTCGGTCTGATCTGGCGGCACTTCGGTACGGCGTTCCTGAACACTGCGCTGTTCGAGACAGACGAGATCCTCGAGGAGATCCACGAGGCCGTGGACGCCGGGTTCGTTTCCCGTATCGACGCGGGCGACACCGGTGCTGTCGAGTCCACTGCTCACCTCAAAGGGAACCCCGAGCTTGAGCTCCAGGACTACGGGGTGTCCTGGTTGATTTCCTCCCTCAACCCCGTCCCACTGATCGAAGATGATATTACTGACGAGGAGCGGGATCACCTCTTCACTAATGCAATATCTGTTGCGAGGGGGGTGCTGCAGCGTGTGGTCTATCGCGCCTGTTCCAGAATAATGGCCCGCGAGATGGTGAAGGAGGCGATCGACGGGCAGCTTTGTGTACTGGATCAATTTGCTCCCTGGCAGGACGCCATCTTTGAGGCGGACCCTGACGGGGAGGTACTGTACGTATTGTTCCCCGCTACTGGTGGGGATTGGCGAATCCAATGTGTGCCTCCGACTCCGGAGGAAATGCCCATGGTCCAGGAGGAACGCCACATCCTAACGCCGGATCTCGCCACGAGATGGAGTCAGGTTCGAGTCCTGGCCCGGCGACCTACTCACAAAGATCTGCAAGATCTGCAAGACACCTACCCGCCCCACCTCCGGGGCTTTTTCTTACCCGTCAAAATGCAAAAGCGTACACTCCATCGGTATAAATAATATGGAGAGGAAGTGTTACATCAACGATGTAACAGTCTCCAATCCCGCCATCCAGGCTAAAAGGCGTGAATCCTGGCGTTGGCCATAGGAAGGAGGCCGAGGGTTCCGGACGACCTCACGAAAATCCGGACGAGGGGGACACCTCGTTAAAAACGCCGCAGGGCATGATGCTTTGGAGCGTAACTCCCGAAAGGGACTCCATCGAATGCTTGAGTCGAAGGGCTCACGTAAATCATGTCCACAAGCGGGGTTCCCGGCCAACCGGGAACCAATCTCCCTCCGGGCGGCGGGGAGATTGGTTGGAAGCAACCGCCCATGGGGGGCCCAAAGGTTAAAAACTGGAGGGCCCCCACTTTTCTTACCTATTGACTTTCCCATACAAATGCGTACAATTTCTTTATCAGGAGGTAAACTCTAGGCTCTAAAACCAACCACCAGATCCAGCGGGGTAGTAGTAACGGCTAATTACGCCGGTCTAGCCGGCCGGAGGACGCGACGGCATTGCCGGAAGCCCTCGCGGGAAGCACATGACCCTCAAAGACCTGCTCGACGCTGTGGAAGCCACCAAGCTCGCCGGCGCCATCTCCTAGATCCTACCAAAATTTCTCGCCCCACCTTCGGGGCTTTTTCTTATCTGTGCAAATCCAGACCACCCCTCGGTATAAAGATAATGGAGAGGAGAGTGTTACATTCTTCGGAACCCAGCTAGAGGCGCCAGACGCCCGCGGGTTCTGTGAGGCGCCAGACGCCTGAGATTGTAACCTTAAAGGGCCAATTAAGACCCGGCAGGACCAGCTGCCGAGAGGCAAAGTTAACCCCAACCGACGGGGACTGCTCGTCGAGTTCTGGTATCGTGGGGACCCCGTTGGGGGAGCGAAAATACCCAACCGTCTAAGAGGCCTGGCAACCCTCGTGAAGTGATAGACGTAAACCCCGTCACTTCTTTTTACCTCTATTGACTTTCCCATACAAATGCGTACACTTTTCCTATCAGGAGGTGCACAGGCTCTTCAACCAACCACCAGATCCAGCGGGGTAGTAGTAACGGCTAATTACACCGGTCTAGCCGGCCGGAGATCTGCGTTCGATTCGCGGCCCCGCTACTACCAGTCATCTACCAACTCATCCCAAACCCAGGAGGCGTCATGAGGCACATCTGCATCATACGACAGGACCTCCCCCGAGGCGTGCTGGCTGCACAAATGATACACGCGGCTGGTGAATCCGGGCCGGTCCCTAGAGGGACCCATGCTGTGGCGTTGGCCGCAAAAAACGAGCAGCATCTCCTAAGAATAGAGGAAGCGCTCAGGTACGCAAATGTCCAACACAAAGCGATACGAGAGCCAGATCCACCGTGGAATGGGGCTCTCATGGCCATTGGCCTTCACCCGACAGAGGAGCCTCCGAGGTTCCTGAAAAGACTCACCCTAATCAAGTAGGAGGACCCATGGACATCGAACGCATCGACGTCCCGGCAGTCAAGACGAGGATCAACGAGCTGAGAGAAGAGATCCGAGCTAAGAAAAACGACGGGTACCGCGGAGGAGAGCTGTTCTCAGAGAAGAGGGAGGCCACCCTCCTGTGTACCCTGCAAGCACACAGGAGGGGGAAGCTGCACATGACCAAGTGCAAGAGGTGGCTCGTAGGCTGGCGCGGCTTTTGGTCAGAGCCGAAGGAGGTCGTGACCGCAGAGGATCAAGAGAAAATCCTCAGGAAATACTGGGACATGGAGCTCGAGAAGTACGAGCGGGAGGAAGTTCCGATAGTGGAGCCGGAACCGCTCCTCGCTCCGGTGGGCGCAATCACGTTCTAGCTGAAACCTTAGGAAGGAGATCGGTATAAAACTAATGGGTCATTAACTTAAAGGAGAAGCTATTGACCGACTGGGAGGACGCTACTCCTTGCCCGTGGTGCGGCGCGCAGCATCCACCAGAAGGATGCTGCGAGTGCTGCGCGCCTGAGCGGGACCACATCCACTGCTGGGAGTGCGGAGACCGCACTCCTATCCTCTTCGAGGTCCGCCGTTGGTGGTGGGACGACAGAGATCCCTGGGAGGTGACCCAGGTAGATCTCTGTTGGCGCTGCCGCGCCGAGAAGAGGGAAGCGGAGGGGCGTGGACCTTGGTTTCGGCTCTGGAACAGGTTCCAGAGCCGCGACGAGGCTCAGGCCGCCGCGGACAAAGAGAACAACCGCTGCCAGAGCGGGAGGACATCTAGGTCAGCACCACGCTGACCGGTCATCTGGCACCACAAACCCAATCTTCCTCAACATTTCTTGCCCGTCCGGGCACTTTTTCTTACCTATAACATCCTCGGGCGATACGTCCTCTTGCGCTTGTCCGGGATCACCGACGCCAGCATCTCCCACGGCAACGTGTCCCGCCACTCCACCGTTGGCACCCAGTTCCTGACCTCCAACCGGGCCTTCGAGTGCCATCGAGCCAGCTCCGCCGTCCGGCGGACCTTCACCTCGTACTTGGAGCCCCCGTTGTAGCGGTACAGGACCAGCAGCCCAGTCTCTGGGTCTCGCAGAGACGCCAATTCTCGAGCCGCCCAGTTCAGGGCCGTGAAGGGGGACATCGCCTCCGAGCAGGTCGGCCTACGGCGCTTGTAGCGGGTGTTGATTTGAATGATTCCGCAGGAGATGCACTTGCCGTCCTTGCAGTCCCCCTTGGCGTAGGGGTTGAAACGGCTCTCATGCCAGGCCATGGCCA
>WOR8_10001746_pt1 | contig 29387 bp, 28 predicted proteins | sample DeeMarSeWOR38_10_FD_19890 | JGI IMG/M metagenome (IMG submission 19890) | reverse complement strand
TGGTCTCTCTTCCAGTTTTCTTATGTCGCCTAGGGTATCAACTATTTTTCCTGGGTTCAATTTCATCAGGACTAAATATTCTGGCATGCTATTTCTTTCCTCCAGTTTTTCTTTTACTGAGATACGTTTAACTCAACTTAAATATTACGAATTACGAATACATATTTGAGATTGGCGTGAAAACTAGGAAGTCAACAAAAAGAAATTGCCTAAATAGAAAGCTAATAGCCCTCTCTTGAGGGCTTGGTTCTGGGACATGAATAATTAAATCTCCAATCCTGAGAGCGCCAAATCTCCTCGAAGCAGCCCTTATGACAACCCCCTTTTACTTTTCCATTAGAATCCCTCAGAGTGACTTTCTGATCCTTATCAATTGGCTTTCCACACTGTCTACATAGCAAATCTTCTTTTTGTTCTGATCTCATTTTTTTCAAGGTTTCACATTGTGCCCTTAGTTCAGAAACTTTGCATCTGTAAGACTTAAGTCTAGCCAAAACAAGTTCTACTCTTTCTTTACCAGCAACTATACTACCATAACTTTGGTCTTGATCTATCTGCATTGCTAAACCCTAAATTTTAAGCATTAACCTACAAGTTAACCTTGAAAAATGACTTCATAATACTTTATTTCGACAACGATAATATTTCAAAACCGAGGGCAACAACCAATTTTTTTTTACCACTTAGACAACTCCAAACGAATAGATCATTAGCAGCAACCAAGTTTTTTAAAAATGTGGTGTACTGAAAAAGTTTCTGAAATGCGAGTGTTATAGGTTACACATGTCAGTTAAGGATAGAATCTTCTTGTAGTTCTTGGAAAAGGAATTGAGTCAATTATATTTTCTAGATTAAGCATCCAAGTTAGCAGCCTTTCTAAACCCATTCCGAAGCCTACATGCGGTACAGTCCCGTAGCGTCGAAGGTCCAAGTACCATTCGTAATCTTTAACCTTCAAACCCGTCTCTTCAATCCTTCTAATCAATGCGTTTTTGTCATCTTCTCTTGCACCGCCTGTGGATATCTCACCTATCCTTGGAACTAACATATCCACTGACATGGCAATTTCTGGTCGTTCACTGTGTGTCTTACAGTAAAATGCTTTGATAGCGGTTGGATAATCGTAAACGAAGAATGGTTTCTCAAACGCTTCTGCCAAGATCTTCTCATCCTCATAGCCTAAGTCGTCACCCCATTTCAGATTAGCACCTTTGTTTCGGAGGAGATCAACTGCTTCAGTATAGGTGATTTTCGGAAACGGTGTTTGAATTAAAGCCAGCTTAGAAATGTTGATACCCAGTTCTTCAAGTTCAGGTTTACATTTCTCAGTGGTTTGCTGGCAGATGTACGTCAATAGGTTCTCTTCGAATTGCATCAGATCGTTCATGTCTGCGAATGGCCATTCGCCTTCTATGTGCCAATATTCTGTTAAATGTCTAATTGTGCGGCTTTTTTCAGCGCGGAAGGATGGGGCAATACAGTAGACCTTTTCTAAAGAATATATTAGAATTTCAAGGTAAAGTTGTGAGCTCTGCGTTAGATAGAGGTTTTGGTCGAAATATTTTAAGCCGAAAAGGGTTGAACCACCCTCTACAGCGGCTGAGATAAACATAGGAGGAGAAATCTCTGTAAAACCCTTTTTCTCAAAGAAATCCCGGGCAAACTGGAAAACTTTGTCTCGAATCTTCATCACAAGATTCATGCGACGACTACGTAACCAGAGGTGACGTACATCGCGAAGGAATTGTTCGCTCTGGTCTTTGGTTATCGGGAAAAGCTCAGCTAGACCAATTATTTCTATTGATTCGGTATTTATTTCGTAACCTCCTGGTGCACGTTTATCTGGTTTAGCGGTACCCTCAAGCTTCAGGGAAGACTCAATTGTCAAGCGTTCCGCTTCATTCCATGAGGGGCTGTCTTTCTTGACGGTGCACTGTATGAAACCTGTCCCATCTCGAACCAACAAGAAAATCAGTGATTTTCCTTCTCGCTTGCGGTAAACCCATCCTCTAATAGTCACTTTCTCGTTTTTATGGAACCCATCAAGAACTTCCCGTACATTCACCAACACCATTACGCATCAACTTCTCTCTACTATTGTTTTCAAACCTAAATGCCTATCGATTGAGATTCTAAGCCTCCTTTTCTTCTGGTTCAGAAACCTTGAACGCAATTATCGCTGCAAAAGGTATAGCCGCAACAGCTAGCAGAAGAAAGGGCAGTTGAGGGGATACAAAAGCGTAAATAAAACCAATTGTGATTTGGAAAATTGCTTGAACCAGATAAAGGAAGAAGTGGATGCACCCATTTGCTGTTCCCCTCAAGTTTTTTGGAATCATGTCTCCCATTAACACTTGATAGCTATTCATCTGCAGCGTGTTGCCTAGACCGTAGAAGAAGAACGCTAGAAGAAGCATGTTGAAGTCAGCAGTCAAAAAGAGAAGCATGCCAGGAGCATACAACAGATAGCCCAAAACTAGGAAGATTTTCCTCCCTTTTATATCCATGAATAATCCAGCCATTATCCCGGGAAGCGCGACACTCAAGTACATAAAAGCTATAACAAAAGCCCACTGTGACTCGGTGATTCGCAAAACTGAAGTGGCATAAACAACGAAGTAGGCATAACACCCTACAACAATGCCGTTCATACCTATCGAGACTAAGAAAAGGTAAAACGCTGATTTCGAAAGTTTTCGCCAGACATTAACGCTTTCCCTTACGGCTTTAGGATACTCTCTAATCGCCTCCACAATCCTAGGAGGACCTTCTGCATCAGTAGATGGCAAGGTCTCTTTGAGTTTCAGCCTTAGAGTTGCAGTGGCGAAATATGCCATCATGACAATTGTGTAGGCTATTCGCATGCCCAAGTCAAGATCAAACGTTAAAACTAGGTACTGTGCAATAAGGGGAGCGGGTAAAAGGGCGAGACTGGTGGCAATAGATTGGAAACTGAATCCGGCGCCTCTGTGCTTAGGTGGCAACGAGTCAATTACCATAGCCATTAGGGCGGGTCCGTAAATAGCGCATACGCTCTGAATGACCATGCCTAGCATTATGAATGGCCAAGAAGGTGCAATGATGAAGAGAAAAGCACCGACTGCTAAGCCATACGTCATGGTGGATACGAGCCATCTTCTGCCGTGTTTATCCGCTAAGTACCCACCAGGTAACTGTACAAGTGCGATGGCAATAGATCCTGCGAAGCCAATTAGGGAAAGTAGGAACTCGTCAGCACCCAAGCTCAAGTAGTAAAGGCTAGCGTAAGTCTGAGGGATAGGTCCTGCAGAATACATGATCAACCAGCTCAGGGTTAAGATTAGGAAGTTCCCTCTTAGCACCTTGGAGTCGAGTCGGAAAAACTGAGAGAGGTTCATTATCCAAATGCAATCATGTTTCCATTATTTATAATTGACAGTGAAGGAATGTTTGAGGCAATGGTTGAGTTTGACTAAAAAAAGAAAAAGGGAGTGCTATTTAAGAGCCACTTCAGCTATGAATGCTAATGTGTCTAAACTGTTCAATTGGATCTTCGCATTGGACACAGTGTACAAAGTGTCATTAATGAACAATGTTCTGATAACGTTTAGATTGTAATCTCCATAGTAGAGTTGGTCTGTGTTTTCCTGATGGGTTATACCGTCTCTCAGTTTAAAGCCGTCTGCAACTGTAAGTCTGAATACGCAAGCACCTTGCCAATAGCCACCTGTCAGAGATCCTATGCTGATTTCATCACTGGTTGGAGGAGAAACCTCTCCATCAACAACTCCATATCGGGTTATCGAGACAGGAATAACCAGCAGTTGCCTCGCTTTATCGAACAAGAATGCTTTTGGATCTTGAAGCGCATCAGAGTAACTGTAGTCCGCTTCAAAAATGTATTTGGCAATTTCTTTTGGATCATTAACATTGGTCACATCGAAAAGGGATAGCTTGACTGTAGTATCTTCCATGCCTAAGCCTATAATGTTGTTTTCATCGTATGGGTGAAGGTAGCTAGAATAACCTGGAATCTCCAGTTCGCCTGTAACTTTGGGGTTTGTTGGGTCGCTCATGTCTAAGACGAAGAATGGGTCTTTCTGTTCGAAGGTAACGACGTATGCTTTGTTGCCGATGAACCTGGCAGACATTATCGTTTCGCGTATTTCCGCTTTCTCCAATTCTATGGAGCCCACTGTGGTTATATTCATGTCAACAACATAAACAGTGTTTTGTGTTGTGTCTTTCCAGTTGGTTGTAGCTAATCTGAAGTAGCCATCGTATTCATCCATTGAGTATTGGTTTAGAACGCTGCCTGCTACCGCACCTTTTGCCTGAAAAGTTAACTTGCCTTCATCTATGCTTACCCTATAGATTGAAGTGTACTGTCCGTCGCTCCAAGTTGGGTAGGTGATATACATATTATTGAGTGAAACATACATGGTGCTTGCTCCACCCATCAGAATAGTCATGTTTGTAAGTTCTTGATTGCTGTCTTTGACGTTAAGACCAAAGAACGTTGTGTAAGTGAAGTAATTATTTGCAACGTCAGTGAAATTTGCTATATCAGAGTAGAATATTTCTGATGGAGTAACTTCGTTGACTTCAGTGTCTGTATAAATTCTGGGCAATTGTAAAACGTTGTTTTCGAGGATTTGGGCAGGTTGGCTCACGACTGTGTATATATAATCGCCTATCATTCGACTGTTGAAGTAGCTTCCAGTCAACGTGTAATTAGCTGCCGATTCTGGGTGAACTTTGTCAGAAATGTCATAAACTTTCAAGAAAGTCCTGACCTCGATCGGGTATGGGTAAATCATCCCTTCGGTGCGAGCAGGTTCAGCATCTAGAATATAGAATTGATATTCGCTTCCAATAACAACGAGTTCATCGCTATCTTGACTCAAGTACATTCCCGCCAAGTATGTGTTGTTTTCTAATAGGATTCGGGAAATTACTCTTGGATCTTCAGCGTCAGCTTTTACAATGTAGACGTAGTTTTGATTGCTCGAATAATCGTTTGAAGAAACATACAGATATTCGCCATCGTTTTTTACTAAGTCCGCTTCATCTACTCCCGCGACTTGGATGTTTGTTGTAGAATACGAATTGCTATCTCCAGATTCGATTGAGAATTGGTCTGGTGACATAGGTTGAGGGGCAGGAGGCCCAGATCTTTCGTTTAAGAACCCTGCGTCTAAGGGGCCTCCACCGTAAAATGTGATTGCATCCTTCTGGTTAGTAGTAATGTAATTCCTTAGGGCTGTTTCATCAGCAAAAGTTGCCATCCCAGAGAGTACCGGTGGGTTGTTTATTGGCGGCAAACCTGGTGTTGATCCAAGAACGAAAATCATTGAAACAAGAACTAGAGCTGATAATATAGCAGCCATGCCGTAGAGTCTCGTCTTCTTTTTGACTTCTGCCTGAACCATTTTTTTCACTGCTAAAAATTAGGGCATGGTTGAATATTATCCTAAGCAGTAGAACAAGTTGTTCCAGATTTTAGAACGGTCGCATAGTCCAAACTCGGTATGCTTCGTACCAGAATATAGCGCAGACTATAGCTCCGAAAACTGCGATAAAAAGATTTTCCCTCATGAACAAGTCTTGTGCTAAGAACAGCAGATAGGCTACATAGAAAACAGTTGAAAAAACAGCGTAGAAAAAGTACCTTGGAAACAATAGTTTGCCAAGTTTCACATAATGGCGGAGCACACCGATTTTTACCTCTCCTACTAGGACGTAATGTCCGCCAATATCTTGCTTCTTCACCAAACCTAAGTCGCGCAGCTGTTCAAGATGGTGATTTGCCACACTTGGACTACTGAAGCGCAAGCCGCGTTGAACTTCCCGCACACTCATCGGTTTTCCTGTCTTCAAAAGTAACCAGTAGACTTTCCATGCTTTGCCTCGGAGTTCATACTCAAGTTTTGGTTCATCGTCCTTATTCAATGATAAGTCGCCATTCAGATATTTAGTGCCAATAAATAACTTATAAGTCCAATCATTGGAACAAATTGTTGTTCCAATATTTGTGACAAAACTTAATCCCAAACCCAAATGTGATATAGGCGTATCATTTATATATTCAATTTGGGAAGGCTGCTTGAATTTGGGGTTCTTGACTGTAAGCAATATTAATAAAAGAAAGCTTGTAGCAGTAACGCTCCTAAATATAGGAACGCTTTCCTGGTTCTTCATAATGAATTTTTACATTTCAGACATTTTTAGAGCCACGATCCCGAACGACCCTTACTGGGGGTTATATATTGGAAATAGTCTAGTTTATGGCTTAGCTATTTTTTGGTCAATTACGATAAGCTTCATCGGAAGTAGAATTAACCGCAGACACTTGCTTTTTACATCGATAATTTTGGGAGGAATTTCAACAGCTCTCTTAGGATTGTTTCAGGGGACCTTTTTTGCTTCGATTGTAAGTGTCCTATTGGGTACGTCTCTGGGATTGGGGTTGCCCAGTAGTATGGCATTGGTAGCTGACTGCACAATTGTTGATAATAGGGGACGGCTCTCTGGAATAATAATCCTAGGTACCTTCATTATTACGTTTGCCTCCATGGCAATCATTCGAATGTTGAATCTTGATGGATTGAGCCTTATTCCAATATTAGTTGTTGTGAGATCAATAAGCTTAGTTTCACTAGCTATAGACAAGTTAAGTAAACCTTCAACTACAGGCGAGAAAGAGACAAGTCTACCCGTTGCAACATACAGAGAATTCATATTCTATCTTTGCCCATGGTTGATGTTCACCATTGCCTCATCCCTCGCTCGCAGTTTAATCGTAGATGTTATAGAGTTCGAATACGCATATGACCTTGGAACAAATTTAAGATGGGTTTTCATAGCCTTGTTTGGGCTAGCAGCAGGTTTCATAGCTGACAGATTTGGGCGAAAACTACCAATAATATTTGGTCTAGCAACTTTTGGAGTGGGCTATATTTTACTTGGCTTCAGCATGAGCAACATGAGCATTATTATCTATTATGCGCTCTCAGGTATAACTTGGGGCTTATTCTTTGTTATCTTCCTAGTTATCCCAGGTGATCTTTCAATTCCAAGGCTAAGAGAAAAATTCTATGCATTAGGATATATTCTTCCGCTCACTGGCATATTAGCCTTATCAGTCATTCCAGTGCCAAACATTCGGGAAATAATAGACGCAAACCTAATTGCCCAAATCCTTGGCATTTGTCTTTTCCTTTCCATGTATCCGGTATTTCGCGCTAAGGAAACATTAACCGAGAGAAAAATTAGAGAGAGAGAAATGAAAGAACACGCAAAGAGAATTGGCAAACTCGTTCACGAAACATAACAAAACAAACGAATCCAGACAACTTGAATAATAATCCAAAGCTAAAGAGTGCATGAAAATTCAATATTAAAACGACGCCCTGTAAGGAGATGACTAGTTAAGTTATAATTGTGATTACGCAGAGATTGTTGATTTCTTCCTAAAATTATATATTGTTTGTGCAGACTAATGTCTTAGCATGCCAGAATGGTAGACGCTTTTTTGGAAGTATAAAGTTTGGACCTGTTAAAACATAAAACAATCTTGGTTCTGCTATTTGTGGTTGTTTTAAATTTGGCAGTTTTTGGTTTATCTTGGCAACTGAACATGTTTGTTCACGGTGAGTTGTATGATTATGGTTTAGTTTTCAGCCATGAATGGATTGATGGAGTTTGGAGGAATAACTTGTCATTTTGGGCTTTTATTATTGGAGCAACCACCTTCACAGCTTCCGCATTGGTTCCTAATTTCCTATTTAACAGAAAGCCTAATCCAAGTCGTTTCTCGGTGATGATTAGTTTCCTCTTGCCTGCTCTTGCCTTGGTTTATGAGGGATTGAGCATTTTCTTCCTCAACCAAATAGACTTGATCGTGCGAAATTCACTATATAATTTCGGGATACCTTCTAGCTTTGACTGGAGTATAACTTACGAACCTATAATCTTGACAGCTTATGGGTTAATGATAATCTCCCTGGTGGCATTGATAATTCCTACGGTGAAGGGTTTAGGGATAATTGACATCGACATAATCGATGAAACTGAATGATAAGCATCTGCCTTAGGAAAAGCAATTTTTATGAACTATTTCATTTAGATTTAGGTTAAAACTCAAAATGATGAGTTTTGAAATAATCCATATTGCGAGAGCGAACTTAGTCTGTATGCGAGTGAATCAGATTATTTCGGTGAAATAATATGTGTCAAATTTTTGCTTAATTGCAGTAACTAATCTTCAAATGCAAATTAATGAAAAGAAAACAAAGTTTTGTCAAAAAATCTTAAAAATATTCTGCACCATGATTTTGAAAGTAAGGTAATGTTTTTGCGAAAGGTATTTGCTGCTGAAACCAGAAAGAAAGCGATATTATTCACAGTTTTGGCTGGCTTTTTGTGGGGCACCTCTTTTCCTTCTATTAAGATTGGGTTACAGTATGTGGAACCTTTTACATTTGTTTTTTTGAGATTCTTGATTGCTACGTTAACTATGTTTTTTATTATGCTGGTAAGCAAAAACTTTGGTTTTAACTTCAATAACAAACGGCTTATTCTGCTTCTGGGAGTCATAAATGGTGTTGCCTACCTTTTGCAGTATGTTGGCATGGTTTACACTTTTGCCTTCGCTTCATCACTTTTTGTTAACCTGAGTGTTGTTTGGGTTGCTTTGCTAAGCCCAATGGCTCTAAAAGAAAGGGTAGGGGGAAAAAAAGTTGCAGGGGTGCTAATCAGCCTTTTCGGAGTAGTATTAGTGACAACGAATTTGGACTTTGCTTCATTAGGTACAGTTGATGTTTTTGGAGATTTGCTTGTGATTAGTGCGGGGATTTTGTGGGCGGTCTTCATAATTTATAATAAACCTTTGGTTGGAGAAAGCAATAATCTGATTAAATCAATGACTTGGATTCTATTCTTCACAATGATACCGTTGTTGCCGATTGCTACTTTTTCAATTGAAAGCTTTTTTTCTCTGTCTTGGGAAGCTTGGTTAATAATATTATATACTGCTATTATGTGCTGGGTAATCCCATATTATTTATGGCTGAAAGGTTTGAAGCATATATCCCCAGTGACCTCTGCTATTGTGCTCTTAACAGAAATAATAGTTGCTGCAGTAATTTCCACATTCTTTCTTGGAGAAACTCTAACGGAAATCTCCGTTATAGGCGCCGCCTTAATTATGACCGCAATTTTGCTAGTTTCCTATAATAACAAAGAGGCTAATGGTATCAAAGAATAGCAAAGACTGAATTAAATAGTCTTCATGTTTATTGCTCAAACCAATTAGGTTAGTAGAACGAGTTCTGCTTAGAAGGAACTGAGAGTTTCGTAAATGTTTAAGTTTAAATAATTACAATTTCTCCTGCAGAAGGTTATTTTATGGATTTGAAGTTGCTCAAAACTGAAAGGGATGTTATTGAAGCATTAAAGAATAAGACTCAATTTGAAAGAGATGTATTGGTTGAAACTTATAGAATTCCAAAGGGAAAAGTGAGTACTTACAAGCGCGTAGCAGTAAGAATTGGTAGACCGAAATCCTACCGCGCAGTCGCAAATGCTCTACATAAGAACCCTATTTGGCCCGTTGTTCCCTGTCATCGGGTTGTTTGTTCTGATGGATCATTTGGAGGACCCAAGAACGGTGCAGAAAATAGGAGATTGAGTGTAGCTGCAGAAGGAATTCCAATTGAAAATGGGAAAGTTAAGCTGAGTAAAAAAATACTTTACTAAGATATGGAGAAAACCTCAAGAAGGAAAACATAAAAATCTCTATCAGAATATAGAGGAAGATGTAAGCGAGTTTTATTCATGTGTAAAAAGAAAATAACGCGGGAGATTATCATTAAGACACTTGTGGATTCCTTGGAATCCAAAGATTATATACATGCTCTCTGGGAGGGGGGAGCTGCAGCTTTTGACAGAATTGATGAATGGTCAGATATTGATCTCTATTTGATTGTTGATGACAACCGGATTAGTGATGCAGTTAATGAAGTTGAAAGATCCTTAAATTCATTGTCTCCAATTGAGCAAAAATATGAAACACAACAAAATCTTTGGCCAGAGATTTTTCAAGCATTTTATAAAATCAAAGATGCTAGCAAGTATTTGCTAATTGACATAGCAATCATGAAGATCAGTAGTCAAGAGAAGTTCCTAGAAAAAAAGATCCATGGAAATGCAGTTTTTTACTTCAACAAGTTAAACGAAATTCCTTTGAAAGATAATGAAAGTATGGCTGAGCAATTACGCAAAAGATTGGGTCGGTTAAAAGCTAAATTTGATTTATTCAATATCTTCGTGAAAAAAGAAGTCAATCGAGGCAACAGCCTGGAAGCGATAGATCTTTATTATAATATTACTTTGTCATCACTTGTAGAAGTTTTAAGAATCAAACATTATCCTTCACATCATGAATTTAAAATGCGATATGTTCATTATGAGCTTCCAGCTGAAGTAGTTGAGAAACTTGAATATCTTTTCTTTGTAAAGACTATTGAGGAACTACAAGAAAAATATGATATTGCTACTAGATGGTTCAATGAAATAATGTTTTCTTTAACAAATTATTTTTCTAAGGAAAGAAGTTGCTAACTAAATGCTACTTGAGAAGAATGTTCCTTACTCTCAGTAATGATTTCTTCAGGCAGCTTAACTTTTCTAAAATAATGCCAAAATAGCATTATTGAAATGATGTAGAAGAGACTTGATACAAGAAAAGGTTCTGCCAAAAATCCAATTCCCATCATCCATGCTCCAACAAAAGTGCTCAAAGCGTTAGGCAGTCTCCATAATGCACCGCTTATTCCTGAAGCGGTTCCACGTTCATCCTCTGCTACGAGTCCCATTATCATTGACTGCGATAAGGGGGCTCCCATGTTCATAAGTAATGCTCGCATGCTGTAAAGAATCCCTGCTAAAGCAAAGTTCGGGGAAAAAGGTATTCCGAACATAAAAAATGTTGAGGTTAATTGTGTTAAAACAATTGCTTTTGTGAGACCGTATCTTTTGGCTAGGAAAGGTGATATGAGCGTCGCTAGTCCTATCAATAAGCTTGATACTGCCAAGATTGGCGCGCTTACTATGTCCGAAATTCCATACTTCAAATTAAACCATAATGTCATAAGAGGAACCACCAAGCCTGCTCCGAAAGCAAGAATTGCACTCGTTATTGCAAATTTTAGCAAAATGTTTTTTGACTTACTTGAAAGAAAATCTCTAATGCCTGCCTTAGAAGGCTTCAGTTTTTTTGACTCACTTACTCTAAGCATAATTAGAGTAGATACTAGACCAAGAACAGCTATAGAGAAATAGAGAAGAATGTGGCTTTCCCTGTTTGAGAATCCAAGAAGTTCGAAGACAATTACAGCGGGTATTGCAAAACTTCCGATTGCAAAAGCAATGCTCTGAATAAAACCGTAGAAGGAAAAGACACTGTTTCTCTTTTCATTAGTTGCTTTGTCAGCCAGCAACGCACTATTAGATGTCCAAATAGCTGCTTCTGATATTCCTTCTAAAATTGCAGCAATTATTAGAAAAAAAGGATCTGTTGTTAAAGCCAAAACTATAAGTGTTATGTTTGCTAAAACATTGCCTATTATTAGCAATTTTTTTCTTCCATAAATATCAGCTCCAATTCCCAGAAGAATGCTTGCCACAAAGGTTGAAATTCCCATTGAAGATATGACAATTCCCACAAAATCTGCCGGGATTCCTTGGACAACGGTTAAGAAATAAGAGATGTCAGTAAATATCAATCCGAAAGCGACTGAGGGCATTATCGAGGCAAAGATTAAGTATTTTATTTCTTTCGGCATACCCGCGTAGTTGCTAAAGAATTTTGAAAGCGACATTGATATTCAAAAGACTTTATTTACTTGAAATATTTTTTGATTAGTTTTCGGGTATTTTCATAGTCATACTATTAGGGCACTAATTGACAATTAGAAACATTAATTATTTCTGCCCCAACTAACTCGGTTCCATGTTCTTTCGTGAAAGTAATACAAAACCATTGTTGTTACATTATAAATGCTTCCTATAGCAACTGCAACGTCCCATTTTCCTGTAAGTAGGAATGAAACGATTATGATAACTATAATACAAATTAATCTCCAGACCAATGATTTTGCCATCGATCTTTTTCTTGTTTCTCTCATGAATTTGAGTCAATCATTTAGAAATATCAGTTTTTCGGAAACACATTTGCTGAAAGGAGTAACTTGAAACATGTCAAATAGTGAACGATAACTAGGTGTCAGTTTCTTAGGAAAGAATAGATAAACGAGGAAAAATTTTTCTTTCAGATGTTATTAAATCTACAAATTCAGTGAACTAAAAGCCAAATGTGTTGACCAAAACTAATGATAAAAGGTAAGAGCGTTATAAAATTTCTCGCTACAAGTTTGCTATATTCTTCTATCTTATGTTTAGTAGATTTTTTAATAATTTACTTTTACTTGGGAGATCTAAATCAAATAAAGGAATCACTTTCATTTGTTATGCTATTGGAAGGGGGTATCGGTCTTACTGCCGGGGGAGCAGCAGTATTTTACTCGCCTATGGGTGCTAAAATTAGTGAAGTACTCTTTCATTCAAAACCTTGGAATGCTAAGCGTCAAATAGAGACTGAGAAACATGCATTGGTATGGATTGGTACTGGCATCTTTTTGGTTTTTGGCGCTCTTCTCGTATCAGCTGCATGAATATGTCATTGTGAGAGAAAAGATCTGCGTGATTTCAATTTATTGTTTTATCAGTTCTTGTTTACAATGGAAAAACTAAAGATGTCCTTCTTGAAGTTAATAGTAGGATCAAGCTTCATGGAAAGAACTAGGGCTCCTGAAAATTATTTCTCTACAAAAACTAGTAAACTATATTTTTTGTTTCCTGTTTTTTTAACGATCCTAATTGCTTTGATTTATTCACAGCTTGTATTGGTTTCACAAGCTGAAAGCAATAGTGCTACATACCTATTTGAAGGATATAATGAAGTGTTTATTGCATTAATTGTTTCTGTGATTGCAATAATGTCCGCGATAAGTTTATTGATTTTTTTCCATATACTGAAAACAAAGAAGAATCTTGCTATTCGCATTCTAGTTGCTACATTCATAATAGGAGGAATGCTTTCGACTCTTCTCTTTGGAAAACACCTTTTTATTCTATTGAAAATTGAATCGCCTTTTTTTCTATTAATTATAGCAGTTGTAGCATACATTGGTACGTATTTTGCCTATCTCGCCTTTGTTGAAGCTCTTTCCGATAGACTAAGGAATTCACTTTTCTTATTGTGCAGTGGAACTCTCGGTTCTTTTCTGGGAATATTATTGCCAACTTTACCTGTTATTGGAATTTCCATATTTTTTTCAATCGCAGATATAATTCTAGTCAGCAGAAGCACACTGGAAAAAATTGTTGGCAAGGACGAATATGAAAAACTGATTTTGAAAATTGCCTTTTCAAGTAAAGAGTGGGGAATCGGCATCGGGGATTTAACATGTTTTTCAATGATTGTTGCAAACTCTTCGTTGAGCTATGGCGTTCTTGTAGGTGGCTTGTCTTTGCTCTTGATTTTAGTTGGTTCTCTCATATCACTTATGCTTGCCATAAGAATGATTCGAATTCCCGGACTCCCCATTTCGACAGCTCTAGGTCTGTTGCCATCCATTCTACTTCTGGTATACTCCTAGCCGCAAAGACAATATTTCATGTAGAGCGGGCATTATCTGAAGCGATAAAGTAAATTATTGGACTTCAAAAGCGCAACAGAAAATTTTATGAATCTTCCTCAATTTGAATTTGCCGTTGTTTAAACAAATTGTATTTTTATCTTTTGAAGGAAAAAAAAGAGGAGGAGTGGTTTCATTTATCTTCTTCTAAGGAAGTAGACAGCGCCTACCGCAACTACCACTACCACTACGGCTATTGCCACGTAGAGACCATATTCCTGTAGGAAATCTCCAGATGGCGGTGGTACTCCAGTGTCGTATCCTGCTGCTGCTAGCAAGGACTTTGCATATTCAACATCGTATGGATGGGCTTCGATTGATGGGTCGTATCCTGCGGTTAAGGTGCAGACCACATTCGTAACACCGGGTGTTCCATATCCGTCAAGTATTGTATCGATGATTTGTTGTCTTGGTATTAGATGGCTGATTGCTTGTCGAACGTATTTGGCGGCTTCAGCCGCTCTCGATGGGGTTTCCTTGCCTAAAGGTGTATCAACGCCCGTGCCAAATACTGGATGATTATTGTTAAATCCTAATTCTTGAACTCCAAACGCTTCATAGATAACATGATCACCCCATGGGGCCTCAAGACTATCGATTTTTGTTTCAATGTGGTATTGGGAATCCAAGATATCCACATCTCCCTGTTTAAGAGATGTGATGGCGGCATCGGAACCTTCAATGAAGACTACGCGATATTCTGCGATTTCGAACAAGCCAGCAGCCTCTAGAGCACCTCTATCCCAGTATTCAAAGTTTTTGCCCATGTAGTTCGTGTAAGTAATAGGATCATAAGCCATATACCAGTAGGGTCCACAACCAATAGGACCGTAGTATTCGCCGTCGCCTACAGTATAGCTGCCAACGCCTGTGTTGAATGGGTGGTCCTTCCATTCACCAAGCGGTACATTCTCAAGGACGTGTTTTGGAATTATCCAGCCAGTGGTACTTGAACCTAGTAGATTTGAAATGAAGTACGCATAGGGTTCGGGCAAATGAAATATCAGTTGATAGTCGTTTACAATCTCGATGTTGTCGGCTGAGCCTATTATAGATTGCAGCCAAGGCCCAGACTGTGAAGCTAATTCAGCTTCCATTGCAGAGGCATATGTGAATTTAACGTCTTCAGCTGTGAATTCTGTTCCATCATGCCATAGAACTCCTTGTCGCAGGTCTATAGTCCATGTCATATCGTCATCTGCAACCGAGTAACCTACTCCCAGTTCATTCTCTACTTCTAAAGAGGCAAGATCCTTAAGCCTAAATAGCTTGCTAAAGACCGACCCAAAAACAGTCAAGTCATAGTATGAAGTTGAAAGATAGGGATTCAAGCCTTCTTCGGGAGCAGGGCCTGTCTGAGCCATCACTATTGTTGTTTGTTCCGTACCTTCAGCTAAGTCCATCAATTCAACTGCGGGCCAAATAGGATAGTGGTTAGCTTCGAATGGAGCTGCTTGTAAGGCTGATGGGTCGAAAGCAACTACCTCTTGTGTATACAGAAGAGTGCATGAAGGTGTTTCTTCATTTACCAAGTCTACCCATTCTGCGACGTATCCAAGTCTTTCATTTTCATTCACTGTCGTTTTAATTAAATTGCATAGCCTATCATTTTCACTATCTTCGAAATAATAGTAGTTTTGTCCCGGTGGAAATTGACTGCTGTGATAGACGGTGTATGGATCTGGATCTACATTTAGAGCATAACCGACAAAAAGGGCATCAAAACCTCCTTCGTCATAGATTTTGCCTTTTACTTCATCTGCAGGGTCTAGCGCTCTATCATAGATCGTTCCCCAGTCTTGAATAACTCTTTTTGCGTCGATTCCAACTGCCTGTAAACTAGTTTGAATTACTTCAGACCATTCCTGTCTTGAGGGGTTTGTTGATGGAGTAGTTAGAGTGAAACTGAATAGCGTTTCCGATTGACCGCGTACCATAAAAGAAGCGGGTAATAGAAAGGCACTTGATGCTAGTAGCAAGACAATTAGCACTGCTTTTTTATTTTTATTTTTCAACGAATAGCTCTCCTAGCTACTATGTTTCAACTCATTTTGTTTATAAGATTTACTATTACATGGTAAAAAGAACAAAATTGGTTGCAAAATTGGTCCTTTCCAAAAATCTTTTTAGTTATAGCCGCAGTTATTTCTATCTCAGTTTCAATTAAAATTTGGAAAAGTGAAAGAAAGTGGGAATGGGTAGATATCTTGTCCGAAGACTGCTTTACTTGATTCCGCTTTTTCTTGGAATCCTAATCATTGTTTTTGCTGCAACAAGAATGGCGGGAGACCCAATACGATTAATGACCGGTATAAATCCGTACATAACAGAAGAAGCCAGGAATAATTTAATAAGATATTATGGACTTGACCAACCTCTCTACGTTCAATTCTTCATATATCTCTCACAGCTGTTCCAGGGTGATCTAGGCAACGCTTACAACATAGGCGGAGGCATAGAAGTTACTACACTCATCAGCTACTACATAGTACCAACGATAGTACTTCAAGTAGCCGCAATGCTTCTTGCTTTAGTAATAGCAATTCCAATAGGAATAATTTCTGCTAAGAAAAAATATTCAAAGTTGGATATGACAGTAACCACAACCTCTCTTCTAGGTACGTGTATTCCAGTCTTCTACATGGGCATAATCGCCATTTTGATATTCGGATACTATTTAGGATGGTTTCCTGCAGGTGGTTTAATCACCCAAGTTACAGAGACACGCAACTACTTTCTTGGAAATCAGACTCTAGATATGTTATGGCACATGGCTATACCTACCGGAGTGCTAACTTTCGCAATCCTAGCTCCTATAGTCTTGCTAATCCGTTCAACCATGCTAGAAGTTCTAAAACAAGATTACATACTCGCAGCCCGCGCGAGTGGTCTTAGCGAACGGGTGGTAATATTCAAACATGCTCTTAGAAACGCGTTAATACCAGTGGTAACATGGGTAGGTATTTATTTTGGAGGTATGCTCGCAGGAGCCCCCATAACTGAAACAGTTTTTAATTGGCCTGGGATAGGTAGACTCTTTGTTCAGGCAACAGAAAAGCTAGATTTTCCAGTTATTATGGGAATTACAGTCCTTATAACTATAATGACTTTAATTGCTAACTTAATAACTGACTTGACTTATGGCTACATCGATCCAAGAATAAGGGTGGAATAGCAACACAAGGAGAGATATCAAATAAAAACGAAGATAAAAAATCAAAACAAGCAACACAAAGGAGCGAGCCAGTGGAACATAGCTTGGCGTCGATTCAAGAAAAATAAAACAGCCCTAACGGGAGCTTTCATAATAGGATTTGTTTTATTTTTATCAGCTTTTGACACACTAATAGCACCCTACGAACCAAACGAATTACCAGCATTATGGACAGGAGAAGCAAGAACCCCTCCTAGCACAAAATACCTTTTTGGAACAGACAACATTGGTCACGACGTATTTAGCCAAGTCGTATATGGAGCTAGAGCAGCACTCTATGTGGGTTTTGGATCTGCTGGAATAGCAATGATAATAGCCACAATAGTAGGAATGGTCTCAGGATACTTCGGAGGCCTTGTCGACAACATACTAATGAGAATAACGGAAATCTTTTTAGTGATACCATTTCTTCTAATTTTGCTTGTTTTTCTCCAAGTAATAAATGAAGTGGCACCATCAGGAGTAGGAGGATTGTCAATGGTTACCCTTATGATAGGGTTGTTTTCATGGTCTTCAAACGCTAGAATCATCCGAGGTGAAGTTTTAAGAGTCAAAGAACAGCAATATATTGAAGCAGCAAAAGCCCTAGGAGCAAGTAGAACACGAATAGTATTTAGACATATTCTACCAAACGTTTTGCACATAATAATAGTTCTGACAACACTTTTAATTGCTACATCAATCCTGGTTGAAGCAGGAGTTAGCTTTCTTGGATTTGGTGACCCAAACGCGATAACATGGGGACAACAACTGCAAAAAGCAAGCGAAGCAGTAAAAGAAGCTTGGTGGGAAGGAGTATTTCCTGGAATATTCATCACTCTTCTAGTACTTGGATTTAGCCTTCTAGGAAATGGATTGAGAGATGCTCTTGACCCAAGACTCAGGGAGTAAAAATTGATAACTGAAGTGAAGAAATGGTTAAGAAAATACTAAGAATCGAAAATTTAAAAACCTACTTTTACACTTGGGCGGGAATAGTAAGAGCGGTTGATGGAGTTGACATTAATGTTAACGAAGGAGAAACCCTAGGACTAGTTGGAGAATCAGGCTCAGGCAAATCCGTTACTGCCTTATCAATTATCAATATAGTTCCGAGTCCAGGAAAGATCGTGGAAGGAAAAATAATCTACAAAGGAGAAAACCTTCTGGAAAAAACTGAAAATGATCTTCAAAGGATACGGGGGAAAGAAATTAGCTATATATTTCAAGATCCAGCAACATCACTAAATCCGGTTTTCAATGTTGCCGATCAACTCATGGAAGTGATAAGGCGACATCAAAATGTTACCAAGACAGAAGCTTTGGAAAAAGCTATTGAACTGTTTAGATTGGTGGAAATACCGGATCCTGAGATAAAGATATGGAATTATCCACACCAATTGAGCGGAGGCATGAAGCAACGCATGGCGGTAGCCAGAGCCTTATCTTGTCAGCCTAACTTACTTCTTGCTGATGAACCAACGACTAACTTGGATGTAACAATTCAAGCTCAAATTCTTCAATTGATGAAAAGTCTAAAGCAGAAGCTGGGTATGTCAATGGTCTTGATCACCCATGATATGGGAGTCGTCGCCGACGTAGCTGATCGAATTACAGTTTTATACGCAGGCCGTGTCTGTGAGACCGCGGACACAAAAACAATTTTCTATAAGCCTAAGCATCCTTATACAATTGCTCTTCTAACAGCAGTTCCCAGTTTGGCTTTGCGAAGAGATAAACTCGCTGTGATTCCCGGAACAATTCCCAACTTAATAGACCCTCCATCAGGTTGCAGGTTCCATCCACGTTGTGGATACGCCAAGTCCATTTGCACAAAGAAAATTCCACCACTGGTTGAAATTGAACCAGAGCATTTTGTAGCATGCCATCGTGCCCTTGAAATCGATATCAAATCCCCAATAGGAGTTGAAAAGACTGGGCGATAAACACTTTTTGGAAGTTGAGAATCTAGTTAAACACTTTCCAATATTTAGCCGAGGAATAGTTATAAAGAAAAAAGTTGGCGTCATACATGCAGTTGACGGAATTAACTTTTCAATTAGCAAAGGGAAAACATTTGGATTGGTAGGTGAAAGCGGTTGTGGAAAAACAACAACTGCGAGAACGATTCTAAACCTAGACTCACCAACTTCCGGATCAGTTTACCTAGACGGAAATGATGTACACAAAATTTTCAATTCAAAAAACAAAAAGGAGATTCTAAAGCTAAGACGTAAAATGCAATATGTTTTCCAGGATCCTTACGCATCATTGGATCCGAGAATGACAGTAGCTGACATTATCACAGAGCCTTTCATAATCCATGGTCACATACCCAAGGAAAAACGTCTGGACAGACTCTATGAATTATTGGGTTTAGTGGGCCTAGAAGATTACCATGCGGAAAGATACCCACACGAGTTCAGCGGAGGTCAACGACAAAGAATTTGCATCGCTCGAACTCTAGCAGTTGAACCCCAGTTGCTGATAGCAGATGAACCCGTAGCGTCACTTGATGTCTCCATAAGGGCCCAAATCTTGAATTTGCTACAAGAATTACAGCAAAAACTCAAAATGACGTATTTGTACATTTCCCATGATCTCAGTACAGTAAAGCACATTTGTCATAGAGTTGCTGTAATGTACCTAGGTAAGATCGTGGAAATAGCTGATGCTGATGAGCTATTCGATTCTCCAAAACACCCTTACACGCAAGCTTTACTATCAGCAATTCCAATTCCGGATCCAGAAACAAAAATCCTTCGCATAGTACTATCTGGAGAAGTTCCTAGTCCAATTAATCCTCCATTAGGATGCAGATTCAATCCACGATGCGATAAGAAGAAAAAAAATCTTTGCAAAGAAACCGAACCAAAACTGATAGATGTTGGGAATGGGCACTTAGTAGCTTGCCATGAAGTTCGCAAGTAAAAACAAAATGAAAGCAATATACTTTTATCCCGAACCCAAACAAGAGACGGATTTTATGGATTCATTGAATAGGAAAAAATGCAGATATTCAACACTGGGCTCATTTTTCTAAGATGAAAAAAATAATTAACAGGAAGATGAAAATTGAAAATTGCTCGATACTGTTATCAGAAAAAAACAAGCTATGGTGTTATAAGCAAAAAGGCTATTCTGTCTCTACCAGCGTTAGCAGAGCACTTCAATGAAGAAGTTCCAGAAAAAATTGAAGGATTCATTGCTGAAAACAAAAAAACAGTAAAGAAAACTGAAAGAATGCTCAAGAAAACAGATAGCACCCTCTTTAAGAAAGTCTCAAAACCTATAAATTACGTATCTTTACTTCCACCCGTTTCTTTTCCCCACAAAATCATATGCCTAGGCTTAAATTACTTTGACCACGCCGCCGAAACCAAATCCTCGATACCAAAAGAGCCCATACTCTTCTTGAAACCTCACACGGCAATAGTAGGTCCTAATCAAGCGATCAAAAAACCCCAGTTCGTTAAAGAGCTTGACTACGAAGGCGAGTTATGCATAGTTATTGGGAAAGCAGGCAAGAATATTTCAATTAAAAATGCAAAAAAACATGTTTTTGGCTACACAGTATTCAATGATGTTTCAGCACGAGATTTTCAATTCAGGAACGGCCAGTGGACACGAGGAAAAAGCTTTGACACTTTCGCGCCCACAGGTCCATGGATAACTACAGAAAACCAGCTCAAGAACATAGATAATTTGACTATTCGCACTTGGGTAAATGGGGAACTTCGCCAAAACGGCACAACTCGAAACATGGTTTTTAAGATTAGCGAAATTTTGTATCACATAAGCCGCGTTATGACATTGGAACCATGCGATATTATCGCCACAGGCACTCCAGCAGGAGTTGGATTTGCAATGAAACCACAACAATTCTTGAAACAGGGTGATATCGTGAGAATTGAAATTGAAGGAATTGGAGTTCTGGAAAATCCTGTTGAAGAAAGAGTTTAACATGTCGTTCAGTTTAGCCTAATTGTTCTCATGAATTTTTTCCAAAAAAAGAGGCAAGGCGAAGTTGTTTTTTCCTTGTTTTGTCTCTAGCTCTTTTCTGGTCATCTGTCATTAGACCTAACTTTTCAATTAGATACAAACAGTTTTCAGGGGCATAACCATGAAAATGATTGTTGAAATATCCATAGACTTTTTCCACCTTCTCTGCGGTTGCAACTACTTTGGGAGCCCACGCATCGATCTCCGCTTTTCCATATAAATAATTAAACCAGGGCTTTTCTCCTCTCCCATGCCATCTGAAATATGCAAAGTCGGTTGTAAGGTGAACGTTAGGAGGCAATAGCGGTTCATCTACGTTTGTGTAGGCAACTCTATATTTTTTCAGAAGGTCCCACGTTTCATCTCTTATCCAAGACAAATTTCGAAATTCCACTGCGTACCTAAATAAGGGATCAAGAAGTTTGAAGAAAGAATCTAAATTTTCAGGATTATAATCGTATTTTGGTGGAAGTTGAATGAGCAGACAGCCGAGCTTGCCCCCTAACTGCAAAGGCTTCATAAGTTCCAAGTAAGCTTCCAAATCTTCTCTAACACTTTCTCTTAATCCTAGCTTCTTTTCATGTGTAATAATTTTAGGTAGTTTTGCGGTAAAAATGAAGTCCGGAGGGGAATATCGTAACCATCCCACAACCATGCCCTTTGAAGGATAACGATAGAACGTTGAATCAATTTCAGCCGTCTTGAAAATTCTCGAATAAGCTCTGAGCTTTCGCTTTTCGCTTTTTCTATAATTCCTCCAAGGCTTTAGCCACTTCATCGGCACTGTTGTAGATCTTGTTAGGAATCTTTGAAAGAAATTCTGAAAGATGAACGCGCTCCTTCGATCTCAAATCGATTACTTTCCAGCCTTGATGCTCAATTAACTCTTTTTTGGATAATGGAAACTGAGCATCTTCAGAAAGAATCACTTTGGCAGAATCAGCACCTGTGAAATCTGTTATTGGAATGAAGGTGCCAGTCTTCTTGTATCGCATATAACGCGCAGCATCAGTATTCATTCTTACGCCATGATAAGACAAAGCAGCAATTCGAGGATTAATTCTGTTAATCTTTTGGTCTATATTCAAAAGCTCTTCATCCGTGAATTGGTATATATTATGTTTACCCTTGCCAAAAAGACGACTATAAACAATATCTGACTCCCCACTTGGTGTATCAATCGACAAATCTATGCATTCTATAAGATTTAGATCTTGCATCAAATCAAGAACTGGTGCAGTTGAAGGTGCTCTAACCTCCCAAACAATACGAACATCTCTTAGAGTCAAAGAAGAAAATAAGTTTCTTGCTTCTCGCGCTTCTTCTTTATTAATAGCGTAACTAGCAGGAGTTTCCAAGATCAAGAAAGGGGAATCAAGAATCTCGCAGTAATTCACCATTCTACTGAGTATAGAGTAGGCTTCATCAACTGGCTTCAAACCAATCCTGTGTGTCAAGTCTTGATGACAACGAACCGCAAAAGTGAAGTCCCCTGGCACCATCCTCCGCCATTGTTTAACCATTCTCTCCTTAGGATACTCGTAGAAGGTGTAGTTGACTTCTACAAAATTGAAAACTTCAGAATAAGCTTTCAATGGAGGCTTATCCGGAACATTGAAATACGCCCAACCGCCCGTTCCAACAAGATAATCAGTCAAGACTGCACGCTCTGCGCTCTATTGATTAACCTAATCTTCATCCTTTCTCTTCAGTTTTACTGTACTCTCTCCCTTGCTCTAACTAGTCGTTTCGATGATACTTTAAAACAAGTGAAGAACACATGGTTCTAACCCTAACAGATTTGGGAGAAGTGGAAAAATGTCTCAAAACATCTTACTCAAAACCCCAGCACCTCAACCTTTGCTTTCACTGAATATGCGAAATGTAAACCAACTGTTTCCAGGCTTTACCATCGGAGACTTCGCAGTCATCTATGGATCGACATCAGTTCTATCTTTGACATCACTTTTATGCGTTAGAGCACAGCTGCCTTCTCAATTAGGCGGATTAGGAAGCAACGTTGTATTTGTAGACGGAGGAAACACGTTCAGACTTTACCAAGTCGCCCGACTTGGAAGGCTCTATCAACTTGACCCAAAAAAAACCCTCGAAAACATCTACATTTCTAGAGCGTTCACGGCTTATCAAATGACAGCTCTTATTCTAAAGAAACTGAAAGAAAAAGTGAAAAAGTACAATGCTAAACTCGCCATAATATCCGATATCGCAGGATTTTTCTTAGATAGGGATGTTCCAGAGGACGAAGCGCGTCGAGTTTACAGCCAAGTTACTAGATACCTCTCCAACTTCGCAGAGGAAAACAAAGTCGTATTAGTTGCCACCTATCCACCGCATCAAGAAAAAAACCGAAACAACTTCTTACACGCCCTAACATGTTCACGAGCTAATACAGTCATATCACTTAGACGAACGAGATACGAACGCGAAATCATCTTGGAAAAGCATCCGCGTTACATTCTCGGCGTTGCGGAATTTCCATTTGAAAACCTGACATTAACTGATTTCATCGAGGCTTAACAGTGGGCAAGACTGTAGAGTCTTATCGCATGGCACTGGAAGACGAAATTCACAGATGGAAAGGCTTCTCAAAAGCACTACGCACCGAAGACCAACGAGCATTTGAGGCATTAATGGACGCTTGCAGACTTTTCGCTTCAGCAGGAAGCACCGCCACTCAGCCCATACTTTTCGAGCCCATGGTCATGTCGATTCTGCTCTTTCAGCAGAAGAAACTAAACCTGTTAGAGAAGGCGTTAGATGCAACCAAGCAGAGCATTCAGCCCTAAGCGTGTAAGAGGCTGGCTCTTCGACGTTTACCCTTCTGAATGCGGGGAAGTGGCTGTTTGGATTATAAGCGAGCGCGGAGAAAGAGTCAGATTCACAGACAAATTTCAGCCCAAAATCTATGTTTCAGGCAAACAAGAAGACATAGAACGGTTAGCAAGCCAATTCTATTCAAACCAAGCTATAGCATATTGGAATTTCTCTTACAAATATGCTAACTCAACAGAAATTGAAAAGTCCAAAGTCTTAGAAATTTCGCTCAAAGATTGCAGAAGAACATCGTCATTCACCAAGAGTATTCTGAAAAAAGGCAATTATCTTCAATATGAAGTTCACAACTGCGATTTGCATGGTGATAGAGCCTATCTCTTCAGTAACAACTTGTTTCCATTTGCTCTTATTGAAGTTGAAGCTGAAAAAGCAGGATTAAAATACACACTTTTGGATAACGTAGAAAATACAAATTACAGTATTCCACCATTAAGAAAAGCAAAAATTGAAGTGGACATTGCCAAAACAAGTAAAATAGCAGGCTTTAAAGACCTCTTAGAAAGAATTGTTGTAACCCAAGCTGACAAAAGAATATGCATAGATACTGGAGATGAAACAGACAAACTAATGCAGCTTGCCAGCACCATCAAAACATTAGATCCTGACTTAGTTTTAACAGCAGGTGGAGACTCCTACCTATTCCCGTATCTCATACACAGGGCAACAGTCAATAATGTCCTGAAAAAATTCATCTTAAGCAGAGATGAAGTGCCCTTTAAATCAAAAATAGCACATGGTAAAACTTTCTTCTCATATGGACGTTCTTTTTTCAAAGCGGCGACAATGAGACTGTACGGAAGAGTTCATATCGATAGAAGGAACACTTTTGTTCTGAACGAGGCTGATTTTGAAGGGCTTTTCGAGATAGCAAGGACTTGTAGAGTCCCGTTGCACACAGCTTCACGATCATCCATAGGCTCAAGCATGTCCTCACTTCAGTTCTATCAAGCTATGAAGGATGAAATGTTAATTCCAAGAAACAAAAGCATTCCTGAAGCCTTTAAGTCTGCTTATGAACTGCTTGTTGGAGACCGGGGAGGCTTTGTCTACGAACCACAGGTGGGTATTCACGATAACATCGGCGAAGTTGATTTTTCCTCGATGTACCCTGTCTTAATGGTTAGAAATAACATCTCTGCTGAAACCGTGTTGTGTAAATGTTGTCCAAATTCGCGATTGCGCATTTCAGAGTTAAATTATCATATTTGCGAGAAGCGAAAAGGTGTTGTTCCCAAAGCTTTGGAACTTGTTGTCTCTAAGAGATTGCGTTACAAGCGAATGAAAGAAGAGACACAAGACCCTACGCTCAAGGAAGTCTATAACAAGCGACAGGCGGCTTTGAAATGGATTCTCGTAACATGTTTCGGATATCTGGGTTACAGAAACGCCAAATTTGGTACGGTTGATGGCCACATGGGCGTGTGCGCCTTTGGTAGAGAAACGTTTCTTAGAGCTGCACGTATGGCAGAAGGAAGAGGGTTCAAAGTTATTCATGGAATTGTCGATTCTCTGTGGCTACAGAAGGAAAACGGAACACTAACGGAGTACAGAGAGTTATGCAAAGAAGCAACTGAGAAGATAAATGTACCTTTGAATTTTGAAGGGCGCTATAAGTGGATTGTTTTTCTTCCATCAAAGGCGCATCCAAACATTGGTGTCTTAAACAGGTATTATGGAGCGATGGAAAACGGCAGGATTAAAGTCAGGGGCATAGAAGTTCGGCGCAGAGATACGCCTCGTTTTGTTTACAACGCTCAAGCTGAAATGATTAAAATCTTGGCTACCGCTAACAATTCCAAGCAGTTCATGGAAAAAATATCAGCGGCACTGAAAGTCGTGAAAAAATACAGACAAAAGCTGCTTGACGGAGACGTGCCAATATGGGATTTGATAATCACAAAGCACCTTTCCAAGCATCCCAGAAGATACAAACAAAGAATCAGCCAAGTAATTGCAGCAGAACAATTGATGAAGGAAGGAGCTGAAGTTCACGCAGGCAAAAACATCCGATTTTTATTCACAAACGCCAAAAACAAGAGGCATGAGCGGCGAGTCAAAGCAGAACAATTGATTGAAAATGGCATTAACCCAGATGTAAAAAAATATCTGCACCTTTTGTATACTTCAGCAGCAAATATTCTAAGCTTTTCAGGTTACACAGTCAAATCAGTTTATGATAGTATTCAAGGATATGAAACAAAAAGAATTACGGATTTCTGATTTATTAAGCTAAATATGTCTGTGAACACTATTTGCATTTGGGTTGACGTTTGAATGACAAAATTCCGTTCAAGCTTAGCTCCACATACCAAGAACTTTTTCGGTTTCACATGCAGATTGAAGATTGAACGAAATGATTTGTTGATGAATATAGAGCTTTGTTGATAACTCCAATTAACGCCGAGGTGGCCTGAAAAAACCACCACCACCGCCACCAATCGTCGTTGCAATCTCGGAAATGGTGAAGCTAATGAATTTAGTTCCTGGAGTGTAGGTTCCCCCTTCGTATAAGCCGTCTGTATACGTGCCTGTGGAACTTCCTCCTAGATACAGATCATGTGGACCGGGTGCGAGCTCGGGCGAAGAATAAACTATAGATTGGAAGGTTCTTCTGGGCATGAAGGTAAAAATTTCGCCTGAAGTCGTATTGAGATGAATTAATCTAGGTTCCTGTGTTGCGTTAAGATTTATGAGTACGGAGTACTGAGTCGATATATCGCTAGGTCCCTGTGCCATAATAGAACTGCCTACACCCAATAATGTTCCGCCAGTCATGTTAAACGTGCCAAATCCGCGATCTACCGCAGGATTAAAAGCTCCCTCTCCTTCTGTACCGGAACCATGAATAATCATAATACCGCCGCTCATTTCCATGAATCCGTTTGAGTCTACACCGTCATGTTCTAAGCTGCTGACAATGATGTAGCCGCCGTTTACGTATAGCCAACAGTCTTCCGATGCGGGTGCAAATGGGTCTGCTGGGCCATCCGCACTTCCGTCTACTATGTTTATTCCGTCATCGAATGCCTCAATTTGAATAATGCCGTCGTTTATGGTGATTACGGAGCTCTCCAGCCCCTCAAAGCTTTGCGTTATGTTGATGCTTCCACCGTTAATTGTCAAATAGAAATCAGCGTGAAATCCGTCATCGCCGGTTGAAAGGATGAAAGACCCTCCGTTGACTGTTATATCATAATCGGAGTGTACAGCATCATCAGAGCAGTCAGCCGTGATGTTGCCACCATCAACAACAACACTGACATGTCCTTTGATTCCTTTAGTAGATATGCTTTCGCTGACACTGCTGTCACAACCCCCTCCAGAAACTAGGGCAATTTCCCCACCGGAAATAATTACGTCAGTAGAAGCTTCAATAGCGTCTCTATCGGAGGTGATATTTATCATACCATTCTCAATAGAAACGTAGCCTCTTGTAGCGTCCGCATCATTATCGGATTTGAAGCCGTCACCATCCACATTCAAAGTGATTGTTCCATCTTTCACAACTAGGTAATCCTTACCTCGGATACCATCATCCACTGAGTTCACGGTTATGGTTCCATTCTTAATTATTAGTCCATCCTTACTTGCGATGCCGTCATTGTAGTTGCCTACTACGTTTAATGTGCCGTCGCCGCAGATAGTGAGGTTGGATCTGCTGAAAACAGCAGCGTTTGGCTCATCCGTATCAGGTTCAAGGATGTATGAAACGCCATCTGTTACATAATTCTCAGTTCCCGCTTGGAGAATTATAATAGCTTTCTTCGCGTCTGCAATATAGATTGGAGCACTTGTAGAGCAGTTGATGTCAACACCGTTCAGAATCAATCTTACCGTTTCTTCATCGTTTGTGTCCACAATTACTTGTCCATCATTCAGGGAGCCTGTTATTCTGTAACTAGCTGCTGATGTTATTGTTACTTTATTACCTTCAACTGTTGCAACATCTGTTGCGCTAACTGTTATCGAATTTTCATTCAATTCTATTTCGATAATATCCGAGTCATCCCAAACATAATCTGCTGGGTCTTCATGGTCTTCAGCATTTCCAGCTGGCAGATGAGTAGGCGAAGGCGTAGGTGTTGGTACTGGCGTATGTGTTGGTGTGGGTGTTGGTGAGGGAGTAGAGGTTGGTGTTGGTACTGGTGTTGGTTCAGGTGAAGGACTCGGGGTTGGTGTTGTTGAGGGAGTCGGAGTAGTTAAAGGTGTGGATGAAGGTGTTGGGGTAGGCAATCCTGGGCTTGGTTCATCAGTGTTGCCGTTGAGCAAATTTGTTTCTGATATCACATATACTACAAAAGAAAACACTAAACAAGCACATATCAGCAAAATAGCTAGCTCTTTCCTACCCATATTTCATCTAAATTGTAACGCGAGACTAATAAGTATACGTTCCAACAGGTTATTGTCAAAAACGTATACATTGAAAAAGATATACCTTAAGTCTTATCGAAAAATTGAAAGATACAACAAAGGCAACCTTTAATTTTCTTAGCTGATAAAGAGTTGAAACGGTTTTTCGTTGCATTAACTTAAGAAAACTAACCTCAAGAAATACTTTTAAGTTGTTCGATACCAGTTAAACAAACAACGTGAGGTTGAAACCATGAAAATGCGGATGATAAAACTGAACCCAGATTTCCTTCTAAAAGCAATTCAGGGAAGAACGGCTTCCTTCGCTTCAAACCTACCTGAAGACACTAAGCTTTTAGACATCAAGTATGACTTATTCTCCAAATACGTGTTCGCAATAGTGCGAAGCGACAGTTTTGAAGATGTTGAAGAAGCTTATCCAACTCCAGAATTTAGTTTAACTTACCATTCAAGTATTGAAACTGACCAGAAGCTTGAACTGAAGCCCTCAACTAAACTTGCCCCTAAACCCATAGATAGCGTTAAGCCGGAACCTAAACTTTCAGAAAAAGCTCCAGTTATAGTAAGCCGAGACGTAAGAGCAGTGGAACAAGAATTTGACCCAGAACAACGTGAACTGTTAAACTTAAAAGCTGAATGGAACGAGATTAATAATATCGTAAAAAGCTTAGGTGGTAAATGGGTGAAAGGAGATTTCTTTAGTTACTGGGAAATCCCGCCAGAATAGAGCTTCGAAAGAGCATTTAGCGAGCTAAAACCTCCCCAGACTTATCCCAAAAACTTTTAATTCTTTACAACTGTAGAAACCAAACAGTATTGCTAAGTTGCAGTATATTCTTTTCTCATCTTGAGCATGAGGGTTATTGGCGGAAAAAGACCTGAAGGAAACCCTGATAGAGATATAGATGGTTCAATTAAGAGCACTATAATAGAAAAATTGGCAACTTTTTCATTGGATGGTTAAGAAAATCTATCAATTGGGTCCTGGTGGAATGAAAAAGTCTCAGGAAGGATTTAGTATAGGTTGCGGGCTTCTCTTCTTTTTTCCGCTTCTTCATAGAAGCGCAAAATTTCATCGATTATTTCCACATTGGAAAGAATCATCCGTCTGCAACAATATCGCTTAATACCAAGGCTATCTAGGATATCGCTGGCATTTTCGCCTGTTCTTATTCTTCGGGCGAATTCATCCCAGCGGTCTCCGATCAGTTTGCCGCAGGTGA
>WOR8_10003666_pt1 | contig 29413 bp, 29 predicted proteins | sample DeeMarSeWOR38_10_FD_19890 | JGI IMG/M metagenome (IMG submission 19890) | reverse complement strand
AAAGCCAATTCGGATGAGATCAAGCTGATGATAACCGATGATTAGAAGCAACGGGGGTCAAAATGAGGCAAATCATTTAGCAAATACTCCTTGTTTTATTTGCGGTTGCCATCATGCTCCAGCCTGTTCATGCATTTGACGAAAAAGGATTGGAAAACAGAATCAGCGGTTGGGTTGCGGCGGTGAATGATGGCAATTATGGGCGCTGCCTTAATTATGTGGCGCCCCCCGAATTCACCGGCAAAAGCCGATTAAGGAGAACGATGACCGGCGGGGGGGAAGAGCTCCTTCTGTTTTCAGGGGAGAAATTGCTTCCTTTGAATGAATATCAAATCAAGAAAATCGACTTTTTTAATGCGGGATACGAATCAAAAGTTACGATTGCTGCGAAAGTGATATATCAAAGAAAACCGCAGCAGATCAAAAACAACGGGGCCACAAATGAAAATGATATGCTGATTTATGCAGCCAGGATAACGCAGCGGTGGATTCTTTTAAATGGAAAGTGGTATACAAAATCGATGATCAGACTTCAATATTTGGGACCATCATAATTGGGGTGCTGCAGATATAACTCAACTTATTCAACCCGGCGAGTATAATCCTCAGGTTACCCCGAGATGAAATTTCACATTTTAGAATCGGGGCAGGTGCAATTCGTCGATATGGTGCTTATTTTCCCTGACAAAGTGATTCACGTAAGGCGGAACTGCATTGTGGTTTAAATAATTTTTAAAGTCTGCTTCGATTTTTTCTTTGGAAACCGTGGCTAACGGCCAGTCCTCGGCAGATTTGCAGAAAACATCATATTCACTGTGTCCGGTTACGCGCGAAATTTTGTAGAGATAAAATTCCATTGAGTCCTGTTGTTTGCGCATTTGCTTGTTGTGTAATTTATGCAGGGCCACAATTGCCAGAACCACCAGCAGGACGATGCACACGTTGCCGATTCCATTAACAAATTGATCAAACATTTTATTTACTCCTAAAACGTTCTCCTCCATAGTATATATCGGCAATTTCGCTCATATTCTTTAGAACCCATCTCAAAAATGTGTCTAAGTACGCATGGCTGTGTTGTCCCGCCAAAGCGGGATTTCACATCTATTTTGATAAATATTAAAGAGTTCATCGCCTCGGCTTCCCGCTGCTGGCGGGACTCACATGCTGCAGCATGCTCGGACACACGACTTTCCCGTCGAGCCACGCCTAACCATCTAACCTCGATCACTGATCCACATTTTTGAGATAGGTTCAAGGTTTTTGGACGGGATAACTCCGGTGGGCAACCGCATTATCCTTTACATGAGCGGCTGCAGCGAAACCCTCATAATTATACGATAATCACAAAATTACAGATGGCATTTTTTTTGAATATTTGTAGATTCGTAGGATAGAAAAATCGCAGATGTACGGTTCAAACAAGGGTCTAAAAAAGCGGAAACTCATAATATTTAAGCGATTTAAACAACAGCATAATCGCATGGGCGTTTGTTCGCTGGAAATGGCGTATCGATTTTTGAAAAGGAGGGAGATAAACTTTCCACTATAATGTGACAAAAGCAGCAATAAAAAAGAACCCAAAATAAAAAATAAGGCGTCGGCTTCCTCTCAAAACCCTTCCTCTACGGGAAAGTTTATCTCCCTTTCAACATGCCGCCTCGCACCTTCATAACCCCTATTTCAGATAAAATTCGCTTCGCTCAAATAAAGTGCGTGCCGACATGCTATGATCCTGTTTACCAGAAAAAAGGGGCCGATACAAGAAAAATATTACTGTATTTTCATCTATTTACACTATTTTACAGCATTTGACGGCACTTGACAGTTGTGGGGTTGAAAAACTGCAAAAACGGACATCTAATGTGGATACCGTCTTTTTGATTGTCTGTTGTCGGGCAATTGCCGCGAAATTCAATTGCCATCGATTTTGATTAATTGAACCATTAATCTATAGCAGATCAAAGTTTTCACAATAACCTGACAAATTCAGCCTAAATTTGACGGTATTTTACAGTGTTTTACTCAATTTTACAGTATTTTACACATCTGTGGCGATTTTTAAAAAAATGCTTTTCATCACCTCATTTATCATTTAAAGCTTAAATATCCCACCCGGGCCAAAAATATTTAAAGAAAAAACGATGATTTGCCGATACTAGTAAGGAATAAAACGCCAGGAGAATTTTTCGATATTCGAAAAACATCAGGTGGTATTTATGATAAATGATCACATCGTGCAGCGCAGAAGCGGCGAAGATCGTCGCAAAAAATCCGACAGACGCAGCGGTTTTGACCGACGCAATGGCGGCTACATCAACGGATTTGATGATAACGGCCAGGAGATCGTATATACCACCAAAGAGGCCTGTGTGTACCTTAAGATTTCCCGCCCCACCTACCTTAAATACATTGCCGAAGGCCGCATCAAAGCCATCAAAGTCGGCCGCGGCTGGCGCACCCTGAAAACCGAGCTGGACCGGTTTTTGAGGGGAGATTAAACCACCTTTGCTTACTTCATAACGCCGGTGCCGCCGGAACTTTACTTTCACCTATTTTTCTAACGATTCCGTTTATTTCAAAAGACAAACAATCAGACAGGTTTCATCAAAATACTTGACTTTTAGAGCAATACCGGTGACATAGGACCAACCGGAGATAAAAAATGAAAAAAATAAGACTGGCGACCATGGATTGCAGACAGGTCTGCGGGGAAATCGGTGATTTCCTCATCGAAGCGGTGCTGGAGACCGCTTCCAGCGGGTGTGTCATCGGATTATCGGGCGGCGTCGATTCGAGTACGGCGGCAGCGCTGATTAAAACAGCCTTTGATCGTTATAATGCAAAACGTGCAAAAAATCATCAGCAACTCGAGCTGATCGGATATATTTTGCCGTCGCGTGTCAACCCGAGTCGGGATGAAGCCGATGCCGAGGCTGTCGCCAAGTCTCTGAGTATCCGCTGCGAAACCCACTCCATTGAAAACCTGGTTGAATCCTTTCAGTTAACCAACCCGGAGGCGTTTGAAAACAAATTCCATAAAGGCAATATGATCTCCAGGATTCGGGCCAATGTGCTGTCAACCAAAGCCGCCACGGAAAACAAAATTTTGGCAGGCACCGGCAACCGGGATGAAGATTTCGGCATCGGTTATTATACTCTCTTTGGGGACGGGGCCGTACACCTCAGCCCCATCGCCGGTTTGCCCAAACGGCTCGTGCGTGAAATGGCCGCCTTTTTGGGATTGGATAAACAGATCATCCAGCGCGAGCCCACAGCCGGATTGGAACCGGGCCAGAGCGATTTTAAAGACCTGGGATATGATTATGATGTGGTTGAAATTATTACTGAAGGCCTTAATCAGGGATTTTCCAGAGGTGAACTGATAGAACACGCGCAAATCGTCCCGCTGATCGAACAACAACTCAAGCAGTATAAATCCCTTTACGGTGATGAAAAATTCCAATCAGCGCAAGCCGTAGTGCAAGATGTGCTTAAACGGCATCAAAAGGCCCTAGGAAAAATGAAAATTATCCATCCGCCCACCCCCCAAATTACCCTGTCCTACGAATAAAATTCCCCCAGCCAAAAACATCAGGTGGGTTTTTCAATCATGAATCGGGGCGCAAGCCGGTCGAAAAATGGGAATCTTGCTGTGTCGGGATAATATTTTTTATGCTGGCGTTAAAATAAAACTAAAGTTTTATAAATTATCGCGGATAATATTCTTGGGGGGACTATGACTCTTTTCGCGTTCAAACGCAAATATCGCCGAAATCCATATTACCCCCATCATTAGCACCAAGCAAACCAAAATTCGGCCTTTAAGTCTACCAATGTTCAACAAGCGTAGGGGGGCTTTGATGTGTAAGAACTTTTACCGATTCGTTTTGGTTTTGGTCGTGGCCGGTTTCATCTGTCTGATGACCGGCTGTAATTCAATCCCGGTGCCGGAAGAAAAAAGAGACTATGTTGGAACATGGGAGGGTGTCGGATTTCACCTAACCATCCATGAAGATGGCGGAATTGATTACAGACGCGTAAAGGGAAACTCTGCAACCACCGTCACCGGACCGCTGAAAAGTTTCAAGGGAGATGACTTTGTGGTGGGTGTTCTATTTATCACCACAACCTTTGAGGTCCAGCACCCGCCGTACCCGGAGGGCGATGACTGGTTCATGGTGGTAGACGGGGTTGAATTGAAAAAAGTTGCCGGACCGATCACTTGACCAATAACCATTGACCGTTGACCATTGACCATTGACCTCTGTTTGAAATACGGTTCCGAAATGAACTGCCTTTTTATTGTGTGAAACCGTTCACTCGTAAAAAAACCTTCCTTTTTATTGTTTTAAATGATCTATTTCACTAAAATTCTGATAAAAAACCTTACCCAAATTTAATCGTATTCTGAAATTTCAAAGGAATTGATACATGCGTTCGAAATGGATTGGCCTGATGCTTCTTTTTGGATTTTTGGTGGTTTCCTGCGCCGCTGACACCGGACCCCGGTTTGTGGATCTGCGGGCGAATAAGCAACAACAGATTCAGCAAGAATTGGAAACCAACTGGCCCCGGTACATCATTTATTACATCCCGGAACATGCCGTTTTATTTGACCTTAAAGATGACGGCAATACCCTGGTGGTCAGCAACCGCTGGATCAAGTTTGAAGACGACAAAACCACCTGGGTGGAAATTTTAAGGAAAAACACCCAGACCAAGGACAGTATCTTTGACAGCTTGCTGCAAACGGCCACCGGATTTCTGGAAATCATCGGGCCGGATGAACAGTTCTTCGGTTATTTAGTTCATGAAAAGATTGACATGGTGGCCTTAAAAGTCATCGATCGAAACACCCTGCGAATCTATTACTCTCCGCCGAGAACAGAAGGACTTTAAAAAGGGGGACTAAAATGATCTAAAGTTCGAAGTGCCTAAAGTTATGGTGTCGCTTCGCTCAATCTTTTATATAAATGATTGTTCGCCCCAGAGGCTCCCGGCGGCAGCCTTTCGACGGGTTGCATTCCTTAAGCTTTAGTCACGTTTATCCGCCTTTTTTGTGGCGGATTAGATCATTTCCAATCCTGCCGTTGGCGGGACGCACTTTATTCTATTTATACCCTTTTTTTAATCAGCTTTCCCAGTTCAGCCACAGCTTCTGCAATTACCGATTCGCCGGACTGCGAGTAGGATAGTCGGAATGTATGGGTTCCGCTATGGTCGATGAAAAACGGTTCGCCGGCCACAAAAGCGACCTTATGTTCAATGGCTTCGGTGAGCAGCTCCGAAGCATCCATGGTTGGCGGTAATCGGACAAAAATAAAGAATCCACCGGCGGGATGATTCCACTGCACCTGTTCGGGGAAGTGGATTTCGAGCTGTTCAAGCATAAAATCCCGCTTGCGCTTATAGTGTTGGTTGTTCAATTTAATCCGCTTTTTTAATAATCCGCTGCGAATAAATTCCAGTAAAATATACTGGGCCAGCGTGTTGGTGGCCACATCGACAAACTGCTTGGCAACAACCATTTTACGGATCATATCGGGTGGTCCGATCGTCCAGGCCACCCGCAATCCGGGTGCAAATGTTTTGGAGGTTGAGCGCATGTGAATCACCCGGCCGCTGATATCCAGAGACATGATCGGCGGAAGGTGCCGGCCTTCAAATCGTAAATCGCCGTATGGATCGTCTTCGAAAATGACCAGGTCATAGCGCTGGGCCAGTTCAACGAGGTGCTGGCGGCGTTTCAGAGACAGGGTTGTACCGGTTGGATTTTGGAAATTGGGTATCACGTAAATTCCTTTGACCCGCTTTTTGCTTTTTTTGAGGGCCTGTAGCTCAATTTCCAGATGTCGCGTATTCATGCCGTCATTGTCTATCTTTACTCCCTGCAATTCCCCGCAAGCTGCCATTACGGCACCGGTTCCGCCGAAATATGTCGGCAGCCCCACGAATATGACATCGTCGGGATTGATGATTACCCGACAGGCCAGATCCATTCCCTGGGCCGAACCGGCTGTAATGAGAATTTGATCCGGGCTACACTCAATACCGTAATGCTCGGCTGACAGCTGTGCTAATTCCTTTCGCAGCTCGCTTAACCCTTCGGTCGTACCGTATTGCAATACCTGATCGGCATGTTTGCCGAGCAGCTCGGTCGTGATTCGGATGATGTCGCCAGCCGGAAAAACCGCCGGATCCGGCCAGCCGCCGGCCAGGGATTTCATGCCCGGAGAATCCACCAGCTTGTTGATTTCTCTGATTGCCGACGGCACGGCGCAACAGGCACTTTTTGAGTAAAGGTGATCCATTTTAGGCTTAGCCATAATGAACCTCAAAAATAAAAAGAAGGGATTTAAAAATAAACTTCTGAATGGAAATGGGGTTTACGTTCTTAAACACCGCAGCTTGGCCAGGTCTTCCGCATACCCATACAGGTGCAGTCCTTTACTTTCAACAATCATTTGACCGTCTTCGACAGCAATTTCTCCTGCCATGTATTCTTTTAGATTTTGAATGGCAGCCAGGTTGGCCGGAAAACCGTTCCACAAATCCCAGGACCTGAAATATACAAAGAAATTAAGGGTATTATCCTGGATACGGGTATCAATTGAACGCAGGCAGGGCGGATCCAGCAAGGTGAGATCAGAGGGATGTGCGATTTGAAGTACCAGTTGATTGTTGCGCTCGCCGAATTTTTTGTAAGTGTCAATCACCCACTCGATCTGGTTTAAATACACCTGGCCGTTTTCTTCAAAAACAACCGTTCCGTCGACTTCGCGCTTATCGATAATTTCAGTATTGTCCGTTTCCCACCAGCTGAGTTTATCGCCGGTCAGTGGAACTTTTGTCAAACGTTCACCGTAGGTATAGGATTCACCGGGTTCCTTGCGTGCCGACATTAAGTATTCGATATAGGCGCGGTCATAGCCGGGCCCGCCGTAAATATAGTCGTGCTCCACCGGATTGGGAATGCCGCATGCCGGCGGAATGTCCGGAATCAGGGGATCGGTGCCGGGGTATTTCACATGACCTGTAAAATAATCATATTCCAGGCGGGTTTGCCCCTGGTAAGATCCGCGATCAATAACAAAGCGCCGGCCGTGATCAAGGATGTCATGAACCGCCTGAAACCATAAATCCGGTAAGTCTCTGGCGTAAATGCTGTGAATGTCCATATCAATTTGTCCCTTGATTTTATTAGTGGATAAAGCTTCTTTTCGGTTATCAGTCCGAAAATTTTTAGATATCCAGCGTGCTGACTTCAAGGGCGTTGGTCTGAATAAACTCTCGGCGGGGCTCTACCGCTTCACCCATCAGGATGGTAAATATCTCATCGGTGTCGACAACGTCTTCAACTTTGACCTGTAAAATGCTGCGTTTTTCAGGATTCATGGTGGTTTCCCACAGCTGATCCGGATTCATTTCACCCAGACCTTTATAGCGCTGAATGCTCAATCCTTTTTTGCCGTCCCGCATAAAGATACCCAGCAGTTCGGATTTGTTTTGGGCTATTTGGGGCTCGTCATTATTTTCTTTCTCTTTATAGAAAACCTTAAAGGGCGGAGAATCGTGCTTGAGAATATTTTTAGCGAGATTCAGGCATTTTTGAAAATCATTTGAATAGACCAACCCGCGGCCAATTCTTACCGAACCGGCGGATTTGCCGGTCGGCTCGTGCAGCAGTGTATCGTCTTCTTCGTCACTGTTTGCCTTAACCGTCATTTCAAAGACACTGCGATCCTCGCTGAATTTTAATTCTTCCACGACATAGCCTTTTTTAACCAGTTTTTCCCGTAATTTGGACATGCGTTTTTCGTCCTGCAAAAAGGCTTTATTGGCAACTTTTTCTTTGACCAGCAGTTCGGCAAGATTCGCCGGGATACCGCGGTTTTCCAGGCGGGCCAGTGCTAAAAAATATTCCGATATACTGGTAATAAACATAAACAAGTTATGGCCGGTTAATTCCTGCTGGTCTTTTTCAAATTTAACCTGGCGGTCGTTACAAATCTTTTTGAGGACAAAATCATTTAATTCGGATTCATTGTTGAGGTATTTTTCACTTTTTCTGCCTTTGCCGATTTTAAACAAAGGCGGTTGCGCAATATATAAAAAGCCCCTGTCTACCATCTCGGGCATCTGCCGGTAAAAGAAGGTGAGCAGGAGGGTCCGGATGTGAGAGCCGTCAACATCGGCATCGGTCATGATAATCACTTTATGATACTTTATTTTTTCAATATTATATTCTTCTTTTCCAACCCCGGTTCCCAGAGCGGTAATAATGTTTCTTATTTCCTCGCTGTGCAAAATTTTATCAAAACGAGCCTTTTCGACATTTAAGATTTTACCCTTCAGTGGCAGGATGGCCTGGTATTTTCGATCCCGGGCCTGTTTGGCGGAGCCGCCGGCCGAATCACCCTCGACAAGAAACAACTCGCGCTCAGCGGGGTCTGAAGATTGACATTCCGCCAGTTTGCCGGGAAGGGTGGCGTCTACCAGGGCACCTTTGGTTCTGGCCATATCACGCGCCCGCTTGGCGGCATCCCGCGCCCGGGCGGCATCCACCCCTTTGGCAATGATCTTTTTGGCAACCGAAGGATTTTCCTCAAAAAAGGTGCTTAATTTTTCATTGACCAGCGATTCGACGATTCCTTTAACCTCGCTGTTTCCCAGCTTGGTCTTGGTCTGGCCTTCAAATTGCGGGTCGGTGATGCGCACACTGATAATCGCGGTCATTCCTTCACGAACATCGTCACCGGTAATTTTCACCTGTAAATTCTTGGGCAGATTCCCGTTGCTGCCATATTGATTAATTGCGCGGGTTAAACCGGCCTTAAACCCGATTAGATGAAAACCACCTTCGGTGGTATTAATGTTGTTGGCAAATGAAAAAATCTTTTCGGTATAGGTATCATTGTACTGGATCGCAACTTCTATCTGGATATCATTTTTGGTGCCTTCCATGAAGATCGGCTTTTTGTGAAGCGGTGTATGTCGGCGGTTGATATATTTCACAAAATCAACAATGCCGCCTTTGTGAAAAAACTCTTCTTTGGTATCGGTGCGTTCATCCTCAATGGTAATTTTCAGGCCTTTGTTTAAAAAGGCAAGTTCTCGCAGCCGCCGCACCAGAATCTCATAACTGAACTCAGTGGCTTCAAATATCTCCGGATCGGGAACAAAATGAACCATGGTACCGTTTGCGCGGGTTTTTCCTTTTTGCGTTAATTTACAGGTTTTTTTGCCCTTTTCATAAGATTGATAATAAATCTTTCCTTCCGTATAGATTTCAACTTCCAGAAAGCTGGAAAGCGCATTGACGACTGAAACACCAACACCATGAAGTCCGCCGGATACTTTGTAGGAGTGATTGTCGAATTTACCGCCGGCATGCAATTTGGTCATGACGACTTCAACCGCCGGAATTTTTTCTTTCTTATGAATACCCACCGGTATACCCCGGCCGTTGTCGGTCACACTGACACTGTTATCGTCGTGAATAATGACGTTGATCTGACTGCAATAGCCCGCCATGGCCTCATCGATGCTGTTGTCCACAACCTCGTAAACCAGATGATGCAGTCCGGCAACATCCACATTTCCAATATACATTGCCGGCCTTTTGCGAACCGCTTCCAGGCCTTCCAATACCTTAATGTTGTCTTCTGTATAATTATTGGGTTTTGTTTTGGTTTTGTTTTTGAATTCATATCCGCATCGGCATTATTACGCTTAAATAGGTTTTATCTTTTTCGCCTTCGATTAAACAGGGCTTTTCCTCATCAATAATATTGACAATGAGTTTATCATCATCAATTACATTTAATGTCTCTATAAAAAATTTTGGGTTGAACATAACACTGATGGGGTCACCGCTGTATTCAATATCCATATCCTCTTTAGATTCCCCGATATCGGGATTGGTGGAAGTGATGACCAATTTGTTTTTTTCAAAATTAAAAATGACGCCTTTATAATCTTCTGAGCTTAAAATAGACATACGTTTGAGCATCATTAAAAATAACTGCCGGTCAAAGGTAATGGAATTTCCTCCCTTTTTTACAATAATATCGCCATATTCCGGAAAATCACCCTCTAACAATAAAATTATTAAGGTCTCTGACTCTTTTTGGACGATAAAATTATTTTCTTTAAAACCGATCTTTACCGTACCCTCATCATCAAGAAACTTGCCAACTTCAACCAGTCCCTTTTTGGGAATCATCGCACCTTCCCCGAGCGGCAGGTTCGCCTCTTTATTCAGTATGGTATCCACCTTTGAAAGACGGCTGCCATCGGTTGAAACAAAACGAAACAGTTTGTTCTTCTTTTCCTCAATGCGTTCGGCATAAACACCAATGATGTGTGCCCGCTTATCATCGGTTGAGCCGCTGACAATTACTGCGCGCTCAATCATTTTGGCCAGTGACATCGAATCGATCTCAAAGAATTCAACGTCTTCTATTTTTGGAATTTCCGGGAAATCATCCGGATTCAAACCAACAATATGATATTCAACTTTTTGATTGCCAATTTCAATCCAATGATTTTCAACTTCATTTAGAAAAACATCTTCGCTTGGAAAATCTTTGACAATTTCATAAAATTTTCTGGCATTTATGGCGATGATACCCTCTTTTTCGATGTCAGCCGGATAAAATCCCTCAAAACCGGTTTCAAGATCCGTAGCTGAAATCGACAGACCCTTTTTATCCGTCTTTATTAGAATATTGGTGGTAATCGCCAAATTGGTGCGCCGTCCGGTTAAACCCTGTACTTTTGATAGTACAGGAAGCAAATCACTTTTTTTAAAAGTCGCCTTCATATCCTATTCCTTAATATTATATATGATAAAAAGATAATAATAAATAAGGGATGTTCATAAAACCAATAACGTTGTAAAATACTTAAATTATATAAAAATAATTAAAAATAAATGATGAAAATATAATCGTTTGCATGGTGAAAAGCCGGCGGATACGAACAGAAAAAAATAATTGCTGATAACATTGAATTTATCAACACCGCATCAAAAATATTCTGTTGATAAACCAATATCCGGGTTTTTCAATTAAAATATTTTATTTCAAATAGTTATAAAAAATATTACCCGTTTGTTAGATGTTCTTAATTTAATAAAGGTTTTATATAATTTTTCTAAAAATTGCAAGATCTTATCATAAAGAAAGATTTTTTCTAAAACGCTTCCTGCCACGTCATCCGGGTTCTCAGGTGGCGCGATTTTCGGTGTTTTTAGACTGCTCAGATTTAAACTTTCACCTTTTAGGGTGAACTGCCATTTTTGTTGGGCCGATCGGTAAACCAGATTGAGCTCCGCCACCAGGGCTCCATTTTTCAAGGCCACTTTGGCTTCTTCAAGGCCGGCATCTTCACCTTTAATCGTGATGCGTTCAAACGCTTTTTTATATTTTTTTTCAAGGACAATTCGGTTGCCGATTTCAAATGACGTTAAATCTGGATCTGCGTTTCTCAAGACAGACGGGTCCTGTTCAGTGACAAACCACAGCCAGGTTAAAAATTCATCGCCCAAAAATTTAAACCGGTTATAGGCAACCGCAATGTCTAACATTTAATTTTTCGCTTATTCCGCAAAATTTGTCGGAGAAAGATTAAGGAGGAGATCTTTTTCAGTATCCGTCAAACCTGAATCCAAATGGGCAGCAGTATAGGGAATCACCCGAATCAGGCTTAAATCAAACGATTTGATAAACAAGGTTTCCAATTCTTCATTTGCTGCCTTCAGGTTGGAAAAAAACCATAAAACAGAATTCTCATAATTCCAGATAATGTCATATACGTTCGGGGTTGCCGGAACTTTTATATTTAACCGATCAATGACAAGATCTTTTATGGTCTGTTTTTCATTGCGCGATAGATATTTTCTACCACTGTCAGCCAGGCGCTGGGCCGATTCGATCATAAAATGCTTTTTGATTACTCTGGGTGGTATGGTTTTTTTATCAATTCGCAGCGCAAAAACCAGATAAGTCCCATACGCATAAGTCGACCCGCTAAAATCAGGCTGGTACGGTTTTTCAAAAGAGGTCCAGCCAACCGCCTTCTCCGATGCGTGATCATCTATTTCAGAAATCACATTCTTTTTAAGCCCGGCAGCAACTGTTTCAAGAACTGGCTTTTTAAGCCGGCCTGCAACCGTGTAACGCGTGATTGAATTTGAGGCGGACAACAAACCCATTATTATAACGACAAACCGTTTTTGTATGAAAAACCCATTTTTGTTTCAAAATACTATATATAGTATATTTAACATATTAATATAAGTATATAACGTGTTTATTAAAGCCTGACAAGCGAAATTTCCAAGGGACAATATTGACTAAATTGACGTGTTTCGGTAGGTGTGTTGATGATGAAATTTATTGCTGATCTGCATGTTCATTCAAAGTATTCAAGAGCCACCGCCAGGAACCTGGATATTGAAAACCTGTATATCGCCGCTCAATTAAAAGGCGTCACGGTGGTGGGAACCGGCGATTTTACATATCCGGCTTGGTTTGAAGAAATTTCAGAAAAACTGGTTGAGGCTGAACCCGGGTTGTTTAAACTAAAAGAGGAACTGGCCCGGCAATGCGACGCCCAGGTTCCGGAATCCTGTCGGGGGTCGGTCCGGTTTATATTGGTCACCGAAATCAGCAATATTTACAAGAAAAACGGTCGAACCCGTAAGAATCACAATCTCGTGTTTGCACCGGATATTGAAGTGGCACGCCAATTCAGCAACCGGCTGGATAAAATCGGCAATATAAAATCCGACGGCAGGCCGATTCTAGGGTTGGATGCCCGCGACCTGCTCGAGACCCTGCTTGAAACCTCCGCAGATGCTTTTTTGATTCCGGCCCACATCTGGACACCCTGGTTTTCGGTCCTGGGCTCCAAATCCGGGTTTGACTCCATTGAAGAATGCTTTGAAGATCTCACGCCCCATATTTTTGCGGTCGAAACCGGTCTTTCCTCGGATCCGGCCATGAATTGGCGGGTATCGTCACTGGACGGCTTTACGCTGGTGTCCAATTCGGACGCGCATTCACCGCTTAATCTGGGACGCGAAGCCAATTTATTCAACACCGAACGCTCCTATCCGGCTATAAAATCGGCCCTGAAAACCGGCAACCCCGATCAATTTCTGGGAACATTCGAGTTTTATCCCGAAGAGGGAAAATATCATATCGACGGACATCGGGCCTGTGACATTTCTTTCTGGCCGGCAACCACCCTAAAATATGACGGCGTGTGCCCGGTATGCGGCAAACCCCTGACACTGGGTGTTTTATATCGTGTTGAAGAATTAGCCGACCGTAAAGAAGGCCAAAAACCTTCCAGAAGCGCCCCTTACTTCAATATCATCCAGTTAAAGGATATCTTATCTGAAATATTTCGGGTGGGTCCCAATTCAAAAAAAGTCAAACAGGCCTATCGGGTTGTTTTGGATAAACTGGGTTCTGAATTCAACATTTTACAAAATCTGGATATCATTGCCATCGAACGGGCCGGCATTTCATTGCTTCCGGAAGCCATTGAACGCATGCGCCGTCAGGAAATCAATGTTATTCCCGGATATGACGGACAATACGGCCGGGTCCAAATTTTCAAAGACCATGAGCGCGCAAGGCTGATGGGGCAGCAATCACTTTTTAAGGTCCCCATACCGCAGGCGTCCGGATCTGAAAACGACATTGCCCCCAAAGTCAGTTATGGCTCGCAAAAAAAAACAGCCGCTCCCGAGACCGTCAAATTAGAAAAAGATAAAGCCAAAGCGCTGAAGACCAGGCCGGAAATCCTTTTCAACCAGCTTAATGACCGCCAGCATCGGGCGGTGGAACATCCCGACGGGCGCCTGTTGATCGTTGCCGGGCCCGGCACCGGTAAAACCCGCACGCTGACGATGCGTATCGCCCATTTATTGATCAGAAAAAATGTCTGTCCCGACAATATTCTGGCCGTGACCTTTACCCGTAAAGCCGCCAGGGAAATGCAGCAACGGCTGCGCATGATTTTAGGCGATGCTCGTAAACAACCGCTGGTGGCCACGTTTCATTCTCTGTGCTTTAAAATATTAAACACTTTAAAAACAGAGGGAACCGAAGCGATCGTTGACGAGGATGAACGCAAAGTCTTGATGCGCGAGGCGATTAAACAGGCCAGGAAACACGGGATTGCGGTTTCTCAAAAACCACAAAAACTGCTGGAACGGATCATTGCGGCCAAACAGCAGATTTTGAGTCCGGATGACTTAACCCAACCGGACAAGGTCACGCTTGATGCCCGCATGCTGGCCGAGGTGTATCATAGCTACCAGAATCTGCTGTCCATCCAGGGACTAAACGATTATGAAGATTTGATTTTTAAAGTTGTGCGACTGCTGGAAACCGATCCGAAGGTCTGCAAAAAATACCGCGATCAATTTCAGCATATTTTTGTCGATGAATATCAGGATCTAAACCACGGCCAGTATCGCATTATCAAGGCACTGGCGCCTGCCAACGCGCCAAATCGCAATCTGTGCGTCATCGGTGATCCGGACCAGGCCATTTATGGCTTCAGGGGATCCGATTTGCGCTACTTTACGCGTGTTGTCGATGATTATCCCGATACCGCTGTTATCCAACTGACCCGCAATTATCGATCGACAGAAACCATTTTAGATGCATCATTTCAGGTTATCCAGGACCACCGGCTGCATGCCACCGATGCCCGGACATATTCTGAGAAGGATGGTGTCAAAACCATCCGTATTCTTGAGCTTGCCAGTGCAAAGGCTGAGGCTCAGGCCATTGCCGGGGTCATTGCACAACTAGTGGGCGGGACCGGTTTCCATTCCATCGATACCGGCCAGGTAGATGACGCCAATCTGGTTTCCGCCCGCACTTATGTGGATTTTGCTGTGCTGGTTCGGACCCATCAGCAGATAAAGATAATTGGCGAGGTGTTCGATCAGGCCGGTGTGCCCTTTCAGATTGCCAGCCGGCAAAATTCCCTGAAAAGCTGGGGGCTGCCGGAACTGATTTCTGTTATGAAAGTCGTGCAAAGCCACGGCAGTGACGTTGATTTGCAAATCAGCCTGCAACTGTTCTCAGTCGGCATCCATAAAAAGGCTGCCGAGCTTTTTAAATCCTGGTGCTATTCTAAAAAATTTTCACAGCAACAGGGTCTGGAAAAAGCAAAACGTTTTCCGATTCCGGGTTTAAGCCGCACCCAGCAGCAAAAGCTCATTGATTTTGGCGAACAGCTATCGGGCATCGAAAGCCATATTGCCGGCATGGCGGTGGCTGACCAGCTGCGGTATCTGTCACAGATTCAACAGCTTGCCGCCATTGTGGATACCGGGCCCCGATCCCGCGAGGCGTTTAACAATCTGTTAAACGTATCATTAGATTACGGAGATAACATTGCTGAATTTTTAGCGCGTGCAGCCCTTGAAACCGATACGGACGCCTATTTGCCCCGGGCGGAGAAGGTGTCTGTGATGACCATGCATGCGGCCAAAGGCCTTGAATTTCCAGTGGTGTTTATTGCCGGGTGTGAAGCGGATTTGATCCCGTTAAGCCGTCACGGCGCCGAACCCGTCGATCCGGCCGAAGAGCGCCGCCTGTTTTATGTGGCCATGACCCGTTCCATGGAGCGATTGTACCTGACCCGGGCAAAAAAGCGCATCATTTACGGAGAACTCCTGTCCCGATCCCCATCCCCCTTTTTAGCCGACATTGAAAACCGCCTCAAAAAAGAGGATTCCCCAAAGCGCCAAAAGAAAAAAAAGAAGGAAGCCAATCAAAAGCAACTCAAACTCTTTTGAAATACATGCCGCAGAGTGCAGAGTGCAGAGTGCATGGGGCATGGCGTCAACAGAAATGTATTGTTTAGGATTTTCTTGAGTTTCAACATGCTTCACGCCCCATGCTCAAAGCCATTATACGCTGCCGTTTTCACTAAAGATCATGTTAATTTTTGACGATATTTACTCTTGGAAGGATCACCGCCCGCAGACGATGTATATTCCCTTGGGCCAGACCGTTTTAACACATACAAGATATGGTAGGTGTATAGCCGAACATACTAGAATCATTATATATTATTATAATTTTCTTGAGTTTCGCCCCGAAGTATTGTAAAATTTATGATATCTTGTGTCGGGCGGGCAAACAAAGGGGGCCCCTGCTTTTTGAGGAAGCGCAAAAGGGATTTGAATGGGTTTCGAGGTTTATGGGGTAATGAGCGGACGCGGAATTAAATTTTTTCAAATTGTTTTTTTCGGCACGCTATTCACATTAATTGCCGCAGTTTCATCGGTGCATGCAGATATTTATATGTATATCGATGAAAACGGGGTGACGCATTTTACCAACGCACCGACATCCAACGAATACGAATACAAGGTCTATATTAAAGAAAGAACCGCCGTTTCCAGGAACTTTCACTCCACCAACAAGTACGACCACTTCATTTCAGACGCCGCTGAGCAAACCGGCGTCGACTCTCGCCTGTTGAAAGCCATGATTAAAGCCGAATCGGACTTTGACCCGCAGGCCGTTTCCCACAAAGGCGCCATGGGGTTGATGCAGATTATGCCCGAGAATTTTAAAATGCTGGATTTGAAAAACCCCTTTGATCCCCGGCAAAATATCAGGGCCGGCGCGCAATACTTTCAAAAACTGTATAAACGTTTTAACGGCAAGTTGGCGCTATCATTGGCAGCCTACAACGCCGGACCCACTGCGGTCGACCGTTACAAAAGAATTCCGCCCTACCAGGAAACCGAAGAATATGTTCGCCGGGTCTTAAGGTATTATCGAACCTTCAAGCAACTCTAGCATCTCAAAAATGCCAATATCGAAAACGAGTACGAGTACGACGACGAGTACGAAGCGAAAGAATGTTGTCCACCTCGTAATCGTCCTCGTGCTCCACCTCGTCCTCGATACCTAACCCCCCGAGAGTTTCTTTAATTATTAATCTCCTTTTTCAACAGCAACTCGTTGAGCGTCTGGCCAACAACGGCATTGTCCTGAATACCGCTGAAGCGGGTACTTCCGGGCCCATAGGCAAAAAGCGGCACCATCGCTGCGGTATGCCCGGTGGTGGTAAAAGCGGTTGAGTCGACCTGCCGGTTTTGAATTGATCCGCCGTGCACGGCCAATCCACCGGCTTCATGATCGGCCGTCACCACGATCAGTGTGCGACGGTTATTTTGGGCAAAATCGATCCCTGCGCCCACGGCGTCATCAAAATCGATCAATTCCGAAATCAGGCGTTGCTGATCATGGTTATGGGCGGCCCAGTCGATCTGGGAGCCTTCCACCATCAGCACAAAGCCATTGCGGTTTTTTGAAAGGATATGAATGGCGGTCTGGGTCAGCCGGCTCAGAGAATAATCACGATCTGCAGCTTTCGGCAGGCCTCCGGGTGCCAGCAGCGCGGCCAGTTTTTGGGTGTCGGTGTGCGCTGATAAGTTATCGCCGGTGAGTATCAGCGGCATGCGGGTTTCAAGCGTGGCCAGCAGATTTTTTTGATCTTCGCGTTTGCTTCCTTCGGTAGTGGCGGGCACAAAATACGCCCAACCCCCGCCGAATAAAACATCAATGTCGCTGTTGGCGATTTGTTCGGCGATATCGGTCTGCTGGCGGCGGTCGTCGGCGTGGGCTAGAAAAACAGCCGGTGTGGCGCCGGTAACCGATGAGGTGACCACCACCCCAATGGCTTTGCCCTGCTCCTTTGCATATTCAAAAAGCGTTTTTAATGGCTCCTGATCCACTGAAACGGAAATGGCGCGGTTATTGGTTTTATAACCGGTTGCCAGCGCGGTGGCCGCCGCTGCTGATTCGGTTATCAGCCGGTTGGCGGAATGCGTGGTCACCAGGCCCATGACGGAAAATCGTTCCAGGTTTATGTTGCCCCGCGCGATTTTTGCGGCGGTGATGTGGCCCACCCCCATGCCGTCGCCGATAAACAAAATAATGTTTTCTGGGTACTCGTTGTCGGCGGCACAGCCCAACACCAGAAAGGCAAAAAGAAGGCCAATGCGGAAAAGGCGGGATGTTTTTAAAAAACCCAATGGAAATGTCATTTTGTTAACTGTGACCGAAAATTAACGGGTTAAATTTTAAAAACGGCAAAGGCGTCAGGGCGATAAATAGCCCTTGCGGCCGCAATCAAGGATTTGAGCCTTTTGAATTGATTAGCGCCAGGACTCTGTTTACGATGATTTTGGCAACCTGATCGGATTTATCCAGAACTGAGGCCGAGGTCATGGCATCCACACCCGAAGCATCGGGTTTCCAGCTGTCAAGGATGCCGGTGGTCAACACAATGATTTTATTTTTCTGGGGTTCGCTGTCAACAAAGCTTTCCACCCGGGGATCCGGCCGGCCGGCCATGCACTTGTTGATGATCACAACGGCGGAAAATTCTGCGCTGGATTGGTTTTTGAGGAGCTTGACATCAACAATTTTCAAATAAACGGAATTTTGATTCAGTTCATCATGGATTTTGGAAACCACCGCCCGTTTAAATTTGCTGTTCTGGGTGGCCAAAAGGACTTTCCGATTCGAAGCCGCTGCCGGCCCGCTTTCGACCGTTGTCAGCGATGGTGATGCACATCCCCAGAAACCAAAGCTCAAACAGAACAAAAAAAATCCATAGCGTCGTATGATTTTCATATCCGAACACCTTACCCCCGATAAGATCTGCTAAATTATCGAAAGAGAGCATATGGGTCAAGAACATATCAAAAATATAAGGCCCAACCCTATTTGTGCAATGGTGTTGCCGTTTGACATCTGATAATGATTGTGTTTCCTTTTTATGTTGAAACAAATTGGAGGGATGATGCCATGACGCCATTTCCGCACCTGTTTTCAACCTTAAAAATCGGACGGCTTACCTTAAAAAACCGGATCGTTATGGCGCCGATAGATACGAACCTTGCAGATCAAAATGGCCGGGTAACCGATGCGCTTCTGGCTTTTTACGATCGGCGTGCTGCGGGTGGAGTCGCAATGATAATCGTTGAGAATTCTCAGGTGGATTATCCGGCCGGTAAAAACACCATTCGGCAACTGGCAATTGATCATGAAAATAAGATTCCAGGGTTAAAAAAATTGTCAAAGACACTTCATGATCGCGATACCGTTGCTGCTATTCAGATTCACCATGCCGGCCGTGAGACCACTCTTGAAGTTACCGGCGGAAAAACACCGGTGGCTCCCTCAGCGATCCCTTGCGGACACTTGCAAACACCCGTGCGCGAGCTGAGGCGGTCGGAAATCGAAACCCTTGTGGACAAATTCATTACTTCTGCAATTTTGGCCAAGCGCGCGAATTTTGATCTTGTGGAAATTCATGGAGCACACGGCTATCTGGTGGGTGAGTTTTTATCCCCCTACACCAACAGGAGATCCGACACTTATGGCGGCAGTTTTTCCAATCGCATGCGCTTTGCTGTTGAAATTGTACGCGGAATAAAGGCGGCAGTGGGCAAAGATTTTCCGATCAGCTTCCGGTTCAGCGCCGAGGAATTTATCCCGGGGGGCATAACACTGAAGGAAAGCATTCGCATTGCAAGGCTCCTGCAAAAGGAAGGTGTAGACGTGTTACACGTTTCCGCCGGCATTTATGAATCCCTGCCGACGCTTTTAGAACCGATGTCCTATGATCAAGGCTGGCGAAGCTATCTGGCAGCGAATATCAAACAGGCTGTTGAGATTCCAGTGATCACCGTCGGAGTTGTCAGGGAACCGAAAATCGCAGAACAATTGATATCTGAAGACAAGGCCGATTTTGTTGCTATCGGCAGAGGCCTTTTGGCAGACGCAGACTGGCCCATAAAAGCCAAAAAGGGCCGTGTATCTGAGATTCAGCGTTGTATCGGATGCAATGAGGGTTGCCTAAACCAGCGGTTGACGAAATCGATTCAATGCTCGCTTAATCCGGAAACCGGCAGAGAACAGCAATTTAAGCGTTTACCGCTGAAAAAAGGGCGTAAAAAAATCCTTATCGTCGGTGGTGGCCCCGCCGGGCTGGAAGCCGCCAGGGTTTCAGCCTTACGGGGTTTTCATGTCACCCTATTTGAAAAAAAGCCCTATCTGGGCGGCCAGATGCGGCTGGCATGTATCCCGCCGGGAAAAGAAAAGATTTCCTGGACTGTAGCGTATTACGAATATCAGATGCAGCATCTCGGTGTGGATGTCCATTTGCAGATTTGTGCTGGAATAACTGAAATTTTTGATGCGACACCAGACGTGGTGATGATTGCTAGCGGCTCGACTGCTATTAAGCCCGCAGGGTTTGCTTCCCTGAAAAATCTAAAGACACCCGACGAGATCCTTTTGCAAACGGAGATATGTGGACATGGAATCAAAAATGCAGCCATTATTGGCGGTGGCGGAATCGGATGCGAAACAGCCCTTTTTCTCAAAGAAAAAGGGCTGGATGTTTTTCTTTTCGAACAGCAAAGCGCCATCGCGCTTGATGTTGAACCCATAACCGCCTGGGACTTAATTGAACGAGTGGAAAAAGCCGGAATCAAAACAGCAGTCAACCGCCGGGTTGCCGACATTAAAGACAATGCATTACAGGTCGTGAGGGCGGAAACAGAAGAAGACAAAATGGAAGACTACCCTTTTGATCTGGTTGTCTGGGCAGGCGGCAGGATGTCCAACCAAGGATTGGTTCAGCAAATTAAACAGATTGAGGCCCCATTTGATCTTCAGGTCATTGGCGACGCCAAATCCGTCGGTAAAATTCACGATGCCATTTATGATGGATATACAGCCATTGCGGCATGCTAAATTCCCCACCCCCCCGACACCGGAATTGAGGTTGCGGTGATATAGGAGGCCTCATCCGAAGCCAGAAACGCAATCACGCTGGCAATTTCTTCTGCTTCGCCCATTCGGCCCAGAGTGGTATTGTCGATAATCGGCTGTTTGTATTTGTCGGCCATAAAGGTTTCGATAGTGGGTGTGCGCGTCAGGCCCGGCAGCACCGCATTGACGGTAACGCCGTCTTTGCCGGCTTCTTTGGCCACCGCTTTGGTCAGGCCGATCACACCGGCCTTTGCGGTCGAATAGGCCACTTCCGCTTTAGCGCCAATCAGGGCATAAATAGAAGAGACATTGATAATACGTCCCCAGCCGGCCTTGCGCATATCCGGCAGCAGCAGCTGAATCAGCACAAACGGGACGACCAGATGAATGCCGATCACATCCTTAAAATCGGTGGTGCTAATTTTAGGTAGGGTTCCGGGTCGATCAAAGCCGGCATTGTTGACCAGAATGTCGATGGGGCCTTTGCGCTTTACCGCCTTGATGGTTTGTTGAAGCGCTTCAATGTCGGTCAAATCCAGCGCCCGGCTGACCACCTGTCGGCCCAACGGCGCGATCTTTTCCACTGTTTCAGCAAGCGTCTCGGGATTTTTATCCAATAAAATTAAATCTGCACCTTTTAAAGCAAACACTTCCGCACAGGCGCCGCCGATGCCCTGTCCCGCTCCGGTTATCACTGCCAAATGACCGCTTAGATCCATTGCCATTCTCTCCTTCAATAAGTTAAAAGGGGTGTTTTTGATAAATACGCCTTCTCTTTGATTTCGTTTAAGATAAAATGGGCCACATCGGCGCGCGATATTTTTCCGGCCGTGACACCGGCAAGATCGATCAGCACCCGGTAGGTTCCGGTAAGCGGCCCGTTGGTGAGAAATCCCGGGCGAACAATGACCCACTCCAGATTTGAATTGCGCACCAGCGCCTCCTGACGCTCTTTATCTTCATATATGGTTTTTAGCAAAAGCGGATTAAAGATCCGGTCGTAAAAAAAACCACCGTGATTTTTGCTGTCGCCGGCGCCGATACCGGTGACACAGATTAGCTGATTTGCATCTGCATGCGTCAGGGCTTCGATAACGGTTTTAGCGCCTTCTGAAAATACGGTAACAGGTTTGCGGGTCGGATTGATACCGATGGTGATGCAGACCGCGTCCTGATCGTCCGCAGCGCTGGTGACAGCGTCTCGGTCACGGATATCACCTTTGATCATGTGCAACCGGTCATGGCGAACCGGCATCTTTTCAGGATCGCGAACCAATACCGTAACATGATGGTTCTCATCTAGGGCCAGTTCAACAAGGCGACAGCCAATGCCGCGGGTCGCGCCAATAACCAAGAGCTTCATACGCGCAAATTCCTTCATTTAGTTGGATTTTGAAGGGCGATGTTCCAGGAGCACCCATTTTACCGTAACGCGGCGGATCAGCTCCGGCCACAGTTCGGAGGGATTTTGTGAAAAAACCGTTTCCGCGTCGGCTTTTAAAACATACCAGTCTCCGCGGGTTCTCTCAAAATCGAGTTGGCTGGGTGCCCAGCCGGCATAACCGGCAAAAAGCCGAAAGCGCTCGTCTGTGGTTGCCTTTTTTTTCATCAGGTCTTCAAGCACCTTCCAGCTGGAGCTGATGTAGACACCCGGCGTGATCTCGTTCGCGCCTTCAGGCATTTTGGGGGATCGGATTAGCAGCAGCATTTTGTTTACGTCCACCGGTCCGCCGACGTAAATGGTATCCTTGCGCTGTTTTAGCTCCCTGATCTCCGGAAATACCGTTGTCAGTTTTACAGCCGAAGGGCGGTTGATCACCAGGCCCATGGCGCCATCCAGGCCGTAGTCGATCAGGAGCACCACGGTTTCCCGAAAATTTGGATCCTGGAGCCGGCGACTGGCTACCAGAAATTTTCCTTTCGCCAATTCTTCCCTGGAGCCGGGACCGCCGGGCTTTTCTTTAGGGATCGCAGCGATAAATTCCTGTCTTGAGGGTTTAGGGCCGAGGGATTCCGCAGCTAAATGCGGGATTGAAAAAGGTGTTGCCTGCAAGATCAGGAGCGCCAGCAGGAAACAGAATATCGCTCGTTGTGCCAGGTGCTTGTTTCTGGTTATGGCGGGATTCAGTCTCACCACCCCTTTCTATCTTTCTAAATTGGGGATGACTGTGAAAATATCTAAGTTGGTCTTAACAGGAAATGATTTGCCGCGTCAAGATGACAAAATCCTGGCAGGTGACCCTGTTTTATTCGCTAAATCCCAGTCCTTTAAATCCCTCTAAATGCGCCTGATTGACCCGCCACTTGCCGTCTTTTTTCAGCAGCTGAAGTTTGACCTGGTATAGATCCGCATTTTCTCCCACTTTTTCTAGCCAGCGCCGGGGTTCCTCGTATAGGTCTTTTACATCGGGAATGGTGCGATCCTTTTTGACGATCAGCAAATAAATCATGCAGGTTGCGCTGTTGTCAGTGGTTGAGAGATCAACGGAGGGCTTCGGATACAGGACCTTCAGTTTGCCATAGTGCATCAGCGCAGCAAAGATGATGCGCTTGATCTCTAACCGATTATGATGGCCCGGAAGGGCCACAACATCTGCGGTGGTCAGCTCCATAATTTCGCTGACATTGTGGTCTTCGGCCAGTTCGGCGCCTTCTTTAATCAATCCGCGGATGAGTTGCACATCATCTTTTTGCGAGCAGGTCGTCGTCAAAAAAAAGAAGAAAAATGCCATCCAGGGTATCATCATTTTTGTCAGGGTTTTTCGATAAGTCATCTTATCCTCTATCGTTCGGCCGGCTGTTTGGTTGCATTTATTCAAACATCAGCTTTCAAGTATTCTTTTCAGGTTTTCACCTTCTTCTTTCATCGGTAAGAATCACATCTTCAAAAAAAGCCATATTTTCGTATCCTCAGATAACAGGCCGCCATATGAGCGACACCCCCTGGGCGCGGAATATGCAATGATGAATTTATTTTACCGCCACCGCACAATGATATCTTTGTGATTTTATTTCTTTTGATATCATATCAATGCTTCCAGAAAATCCACTACAACTCAAGAGCTCTATGATCTCATCCCGGTGGTATAAATGAAACACGTTTGTGTCCAACGGTCTGCTTTCCAATTGCGCTTTATCTACGAAAGCCAATATCAGTTTACCACCGGGTTTTAAAATTCTCAAAATAGTCTTTATGAAATTATCCGGCTGCGGCCAAAAATAGATTGTATTCGCAGAAAAGATTTTGTCAAAATGGTTATCATTATAAGCGGTTTCTTCGAAATTACCATGCCGAATAATCACTTTGCCTTCGGCAATATAGTTGTTGTTTTTCTTTTCTGCGATGGCGACCATTGTATCCGACAGATCAATACCTTCAATTAATCCCTTATTCATCTGTTTTGCCATTTCGAATATCAGTTTGCCGGTTCCGAAACCGATTTCCAAAACATGGTCGTTTTCTTGTAATAACACCTGTTCTTTCATAAAATCATTTATGGCAGCATTGCCGTGATCAAAGATTTTGGACATCACCCATCGCCCAAAGCGTCCGGATGGATTTCTGGCTTGTTTCGAAAAAAAAGTTTTCAAATTCATATCCAAACGTCATCTTTCGCGGTTAGATCACCACCGGTATCACCGGTGTTTAGCGTACCTGCGGGTTCAACCAGCATTATTTCACATTGTTTTTCAGCAGATGGTTTGTGTTCAAGTCCCTTGGGAACAACAAATAATTCTCCTTGTTTCAATTCGATATTCCCATCACGGAATTCAATAGACATTTTTCCGTCAAGTACTATAAACACTTCATCGGTATCATCATGGCGATGCCAGATGAAGTTCCCTTTAAATTTCACAAGCTTGAAATGATAGTCATTCATCCGGGCAATGATTTTAGGTGACCAATGGTCGGAGAATTTGGCGAGTTTGTCTTGAAGATTGATGGGCTGAAACTCCATGTTATTTCTCCATATCGTTTCTTGGTAACGTCAGGAAAAAGCTGCCGATCAGTTAGAATATTCTGTACGTTCGTTTTGTCAAGTAAGGAATCTAGATCCTAACAACGTTATCAGCCGTTTGCGGCCGCACGAAGCGCAGGGGGAAGGTCTGTTGGTCGAAGGGGCTATGTTTTTGATTCAATCCATATATGCCCACGTCTGTTTTTCAAAAGAATACCTTGGCCTGCCGGATGGCGGCAGCGAGGTATAGAACAACATATGTGAATTTTTTGATGATATATAGAAGAATCGGTTTGACGCAAGTGTATACTTGGCAACCGGGATTTTGTTGATGAAATCCGGCACCAAATCTGATAAATTTTCCGGATATTCGCTGTTTTTATCCCTTAGTTTGCGGCCACAATTCAGTATGTGAGGATCTGATGCGTCTAACGGTTTTTTGGCATCCCCTTGAAATTCAGTGGTTACAGATATCATCCCGTTCTGCTTAATGAATACGCTATTTGAGCAGTCGAAGGGTCATCGGGTAACAAAAGTCCTCACCCTCATTGGCCCTGATACCGCCGACGATGACCATAATCAGGCCGAATATTACCAGTGCAAAGATAAGGAAAAATCCGATGATGATAAAACACAAAGGAATTGAAATTATGAAGTAAATTATCAAGGTGATCTGAAAGTTGAGGGATTCCTTGGCCTGTTCGACCACAAAGTCGGATTCATGTTTCTTTATTTGCCAGATAACGATGGGGGCGATGAAATTGCCCAGGGGGATGAACATGGAAGAAAAGGTGCCGATGTGGGCAAACATGGCCCACTGGCGCTCTTCTTTTTCACCGATGGGTTCGTTGCGATGGATTCGCTTATAGTTTTGGCGTTTTACCAGAACCACCAGCGCCATCACCGGGCCGGCGATTAATCCCAGAAAAAACAGGGCCAATGCCCACGCCACGCCTTTGCCCAATGCAACAAAATCAAACCGTTTAATCAGCAGACCATCGCCGCCTGGAATTTGGCCGGCAACGGTTGCGCTGTAGATGCCGAGGGTGTCGAATTGCACTTCAGCGATCGGCCTGCCCTGGGTAAAAGCGCTTGTTTGATAAAAAATCAAGTAGGTACCGGGCTTGTTAATCTGAAGGTCCGTTTCGCCCGGCACCATCAACTGCATACCACCGGAAAGGTATGAATTAAACGTGTTGAACATGCCGATCACGCCGGCAATCATGGGAACTGCAAAAAGCAAAATGGCAACCACATACCAGAACCTTTTGGGGCGAATGTCTGCCGGCGCAAGCTCAGGTTTGGCGGCCGGTGCAAGCTCAGATTTGGCTGCCGCCGCCGGCATCTGAACCGTTTGGCCCAGATCGGATTGAGATGGCAACGGCGGCGGAGTCTTCGCACTGCTATCCGCTACCTGCGAAATCGTGCAATCCGCGCCGGCATCTTTTAGGACATTATTGATTTTAATGACGGCCTGTTGATCGGCATTCTTTTTTATTAAAAAGCGTTCGCCAGAAAAAAGCATTAATATTTTTTCTTCATTTGCTTTCAGCAGTTTGGCCAGGTTGTCTTTGACCTCATCGATATCCCAACCCGGAATAATTTGTCCTGAAAATTCGAGATTATATAGTTTTTCCGACATATTGAGTCCTTCACGCCCGCGCTGCTACTGCATTTGCATGGGACAGGGCGGAATGGAAAACTTGAAATAAACCCCCTGCATCTTGAGATTTTATTGAACAAATCCAAACCGATGGGTTCCAAGTCTATTTTCGGCTCAAAAAAGGAATTTGTTGAGGTTTTTTTCAATTTTGACGTGTCCGGACGCATCTGTTATATTTTGCATGGGTTCAAATTGATTCAGAGGAGGTCATCTATTGGCGCTACCGCTGGTAAAAGACAGGCGTTGCTTTGTGTGTGGCATGGAAAATCCTCACGGACTCAAATTAAAAGTCGTGTATGATGGTGTCGATCAGGTCGCGGCGGAATTTATGGCCGAAGATCGCTATCGGGGCTGGTCCGACTACCTTCATGGCGGTGTTTTAACACTCATTTTTGATGAAATGCTGGGATGGCTGTCACGTTATATGGGACATGATGCCATGACCGCCCGGCTTGAGGTGCGTTACCGCAAACCCGTGCCGCTGGGCAGCTGGCTGACGTTTAACGGTGTTTTGGAAAGACAGATTAAAGGGCTGCTGGATATCAAGCTGTGCGCCAAACTGGAGGATGGAACCGTGGCGGCAGAAGGAAAAGGCAGGATGATGATCATTGACGATTAACCGGACATCCGCGCGCGCATGCTGACCCGGCTATTGAATATCATCAACGGTATAGGTCCCCCATTGGCCGATCTTTACGATACCGTCTTCTTCCAGCCCTTCTTGAATCGATTGAAAAACCGCATCGACAGCTTTGGCAGCAGTCTTTTGGGGAAGATCGTCCAGTTTTTCGGCGACTCTTTTCACCAGTTCTGTTTTATTCATTTGTACCTTCTTTTATTTCCATCCAATGACCTTATAACCCTTATCCCGCAGGCATTGCTCCACAAAACGGCGTTCGATTTCGTCGGGATCACCCGATTTCATGGCGCCGCGTGCCAGGCCCCCGGCACCGCCGCCGGCGGCTCCGGCGGCCAATCCGCGACCGAGCCGTCCGGTGACCGCGCCGACGGCGCCGCCAACCGCAGCGCCAACCGCAGCTCCTTTTGCAGTTGATGCGGCGACATTCTTGCCTGAATCTGTCGCATGGCCGTAATCGGCAGCCAGCTGGATGCAGTCATCAATATCGACCTCCGCTGCAGTTTTGCCCACAGCCTGATAGATTGGATTCGGATAGAGAACCGGGCGCTTTTTGGCACAGGCCGACATTAGGAGCATTGTTACAATTAGCAAAAGGACGAGTGTATATCGTTTTTTCATGGCGAATCCGTTTGATTATCATACCTAAAAACGGCATTTAGCGACAGTTAATTTTTTTCAGCTATCCTCTCGGGCAAAAATTCGATTATTTACTGTCGTTGAATCAATCCACTCTTTTCGTCTTATAGACGCGTCACCCTGTCACTTTTGTTTACATGTTTCTGCAACTTAAATTGAGCAATTGTCGAAGGCGAAGATTCGCAAAAATAAATAACGCTTCACTTTTTTAATTTGAAACGCAGATTTTAGGTGCAAGTTACGGGTATTATTTCAGGAATTTGGCTGTGATTCGACTTCATCGTTCGGTTCAATCCCAAGGGTATTGGGATCGGGTTTATATTCGGACTCATCCCGTGCGGAAGGGTCAACAAACATGTCCCACAGCTGCTGGCGGCGAGACCCCTGGCGGATTCTTTCGTGAATGAAGTAAAAAAGATAAGCGAGAAGTATTCCAGAGAAAATAAAAAAAGCGACAATCAAAAGGGATTCGATCAGGGTCGCCATTGCGCTGCTGAAACTTTCGCTTTTGACCATGCGGTAGACCACTGTAAAAATAAACACCAGCAACGCCGAGACAAATAAAATGGTATGCAAGGGGTTAATTATGCGCCCCTGCCGGTTTTGAACCTGCCGCGTCATTTAAATCCCCTTCTGGCCTTTTTTCAGGTTTTTATATTCCTCCGATTAAATGTTATCGTCTTTACGATCTGTTCAAGCTGGCCGAGGCCATTTTCGTCCTGATAGGTTAAAGCCACCAGCAAGGCGTATTCATTCATTATCGTCGCATACTGCCGTTGCCGGATAACGACGCCCGGCCCCATTGTGATCTCGGTTTCCATGACATCAAAGCTGACACCGTCAATGATCATTTCATATATTTCTTTTGGATAGGAAACCTTTATGTGGTTTAATTTCATCAGCTTCTTGGCCTCAAAATAATAATCGCTGCCTCTCTTGATGCCTGGAGCGTGACTGATTTTTTCGGCAATCAACATGATCCCCGGGTTGGTGGAAACTGCCGCCCCGGGAGGAGATTCATAGGCGGTGAACAGATTTAGGCTTTTTTGATCCGCGGTATCAATGGCCGATTTTAAACGTTTGTTGTTGCCGGCGACCATTTTGCCCCCGCGCTTCATTATTTCCATACGGGATTCCAGGTCCAGCACGTGCCAGGAATCCGGGAGGTTGAGCATCATATCAAAAAAAGAATTGGTATAGACACCGGCTTCAAACTCGCCGAAATCGATGATTTTTTTGTCACTGCAGGTGATGATAAATACACTGGTAATTATCAGCCCAGCGAAAGCCCCCAATTGGGCTATTTTGATAATGTTGCTAGATGCCAGCGATTTAAAAATTTTCATTTCAGACAAAACGAAGAAGGGTTTCAATTTTAATTAAAGTATATCGAAAATTGGCTCAAAGCGCAATTTTTTCTGCCAACCATTCATCAGAAAAAATCCGTAAAATCATCTTGACAAATATGGGAATAGGGTTCATAGATAAGTATATTATTAATCATATTATAAATATATATTAATGATTTCAATAAATTCAAGAAATAATTTGCTTCACGTCGATATTTTCGTGACCATTCGGGACCGAATTGTGTTTGGCCAATACCCGCCCGGGATGAGCCTGTCGGAGAAGGATCTTTGCCGGGAGTTTAATGTCAGTCGCACCCCGTTGA
>WOR8_10001682_pt1 | contig 29413 bp, 23 predicted proteins | sample DeeMarSeWOR38_10_FD_19890 | JGI IMG/M metagenome (IMG submission 19890) | reverse complement strand
TTGGCACTTCGTACGCCGCCTCCAACCCACGACGCGTTTTTCCGCGCCCCTATCCACAGCTCTCATCACGACAGCCCGTGACACCATCCGGCCCCAAGCCCATGCGCGGCAGGCACGCGGCTCGCTCGCGTGAGAGCGATACTGAAATTGCGGGCGGGGGTGGGCGGGTCGGATGTGACTAGAGCGACTGCGGTCAGCGGAGCTTCGTTTTGGCCTTGGCTATCTTCAGCACGCGCCGGAAGTGTTTCGCGTCCACGGGCTGTACCGAAAGTCGCGATCCCTTTTGGGTGACCCGCATCCCCGTGAGCGCGGGGTCGTCTTTCAGGGCTTGCAGGGAAACCTCCTCGGCGAACTTCTCCACGAACCCGACGTCCACCATCGACCATCGCGGCTCGTCTTTCTTCGACTTGGCGTCGTAGTAGTCGCTCTTCGGGTCGAACTGGGTCGGGTCCGGATAAGCAGCGCGATGGACCCGACATATACCAGCCACGCCCGGAGGCTTGGCGTTCGAATGATAGAAGAGCACCAGGTCTCCTTCCGCCATTTCGCGCATGAAATTGCGTGCCTGGTAGTTGCGCACGCCTTCCCAGGGCTCGGTGCCGTCGCGCTCGAGATCGTCGATCGAGTAAACGTCGGGCTCGCTCTTCATGAGCCAGAGCTTCGTGCCTCGCTTCGCCATCGACGAACTATGGCATGGATGCCCGCTCGCTCGACGTAGATTTGACCACGCCGCTACGCTCGACCGATCATGGCGTCGTCTTGCATTCCCCCTTCATGAAGGCCGCGATCGCGGGGATCCCCCCGCTGATCCTCTACGCCATGACGGCAACCGGCTACGCCCATTGGCTGGATAGCGGGGAGTTCGTGGCCGCGGCCGCGGACTTCGGGATTTCGCACCCGCCCGGACAGCCTTTGGCTGCGATCGTATTGGGGGCGGCCAACCTCGTGCCGATTGGGGCGCTCGCGTTCCGTGTTGCGATCATCTGTGCGCTCCTCGGCGCGATCGCCGTTGGGGCGCTGGCGCTTGCGTTCGAGAGCACACTTGGGGCTGGGGGCGTGGTGCGCGACTCACTTCGCTTCCCCATCGCGGTCGCCGCAGCTTGGTGGGTCGGAGGAACCTATGCATGGTGGTTCCAGGCCGTCCGGCCCGAGGTGTATGCCCTGCAAGCGGCGTTGCTCTGCATCGCAGTCGCGCGCCTCGTGAGCGTATCCGCGTCAGAGCCTGGGGGCGACGTCCGTCCACTCTATCATGCGGCGCTCGCCTTCGGACTTGCGCTCGCGAACCATCACTTCCTCGCGGTACTCGCGGTGTTGCCGGCGCTCTGGCTCTTGGTCGGTGTGTGGCAAGCATTCGGCTGGAGACCATTTGCATGGTCCGCAGCCTTCGTGGGGGCCGGTTTGCTCACCTATCTGTTTCTACCGCTGCGCGCATCGGTCGAGCCGTTCCTGAACTTGGGCGACCCATCCTCGCTCGGGAGGTTCTGGTGGGTCATCACCGCGGAGGCATTTCAAAAGAGCCTGGGCCCCGAGGCGGTGGCGCCGTTCGGCGAGCGCCTTGCGGACGTCATCGTGGTCATGGGCGAGGATCTTCACGTGACCCTCTTCGTGATCGCCGTGCTCGGAGCCTATTTCATGCTCCGGGTCAAGAAGGCGCGACGATTCGGGCTCTTCTGGCTGACTGCGTGGCTCGTCTACGTGCTCGGACGGGCTTCAATCGGCTTCGTGAGCGGCAATCCGGACGCCATCGCGTACTTCATGCTGTCGTACGCCTCGGTCGCGTTGTTCGCCGCATTCGCGGTGGGTGTTCTGCTCTCCGCACTCGCAGAGGCCGTACCGAGTCAGCCGAAGCTCGCGCCCGCGATCGCCATCGTCCTCACTCTCTGTGCGATGCTTCAGGCCCGGCGTTCTTACGCTGCCGCATCGCTCGCGACGTTCACCGACACCGATGTCTTCGACGACGGATTGCGGCGCAACCTCCCGGCCCGGTCGGTCGTCTTGGCTCACAATCCGCAAACGATCTTCAGGTACTGGGGCGGCGAGGCGGAAGAGGAGAATCGGCCCGACGTGACGATGGTGCCGCTTCCTCTATTGACCTATCCGAAGCTGGTCGATCGCCTCGTGAGACGGGAACCGGAGCTCGGCCCTCTGCTCCGCAGCTACGTTCTCGACGGACGGCTCAGCGCCGCCGAGGTACAGAGCCTTGCCGCGCTCCGCCCGGTATTCGTGGAAATGGACGTGCGCGTGGACCGCGAGATGATGGATCTCATCGTCCCCGAGCAGCTCTATCATCGCGTCCTGACGGCGGATACGACGGACGCCGACGAAGCAAGCGCCATGCGCGCACACAGCGAACGCTGGACCGACATCTACGCTCGAATCGGTCAGCCGATCGACCCACACACGATGGCTCAGCTGTTGTGGCGCCACTATGCCGATTCGCTGTATTTCGCAGGTGTAGGGGACATTCATGCGGCTCTTCGCACAGTGACCGCGGGCCTGACTCTGAACCCGCACGCGAGGGAGCTTCAAATGCTGTACGCGGCACTGAAAGAAGCGACCCCGGGCGAGCCGATGGACGTGACGCCGTTCACCGTGCACTGAGCGAAAGCCTATTTTGCGCGGCGCTCGGCTCGGCGCGCGCGACGATATACCTCGTAGAGGCTTTGGCGGATCCGAGGAGGAACGCTCTCTCGCAGGTCGATCTTCCAAGCGAGATTCTGTTTGACCAACACGATGGGCTTGACCTCAGAAGACGGGGAAGCGACCTCGACTCGAGCCACCTCCCCTTCGACATGGATCTTCATGTCTTCTTTGGCTGCCACGAGTTGGCCGAACACGAAACCTCCGAGTGCCTGATCGTGCTCGCCTTGCCAGTCCGAGAAGCACGAGCGGAACAAAGCGGGGTCGAGGAGGTCGAAACGCTCGCGGGCCTGCAGTCGCCGCCGCGCCTCGTCCTGGGTCATGTCTTGTACCCCGTAGGCGCGGAACAAGGAGTCGATCGCAGCGCTTGGCGACTCGAAGCCTTCGGGGGCTTTTCCGGTCTTGCACGACGCGATCGAGGCGATCAAGGCGACCGTGACGAGAGCCTGGAGAGCGGTGCGCACGGGGTGGTTATTGCCCCGTTGAGCGCTGCTGTCGAACTATTGACGGAGCCACCATCGTGCTTACTTTGCCGTGGAATGCGACTCGATAGACTCACCACCAAGACCCGAGAGGCCCTGGTTGCGGCGCAGCAAAACGCATCCGATCGAGGCAATCCCGAGGTTTACCCGGAGCACTTGCTGCTCGATCTCCTGGCCCAGGCCGGCGGCCTCGCCCCGGCGATCCTCGAGAAGGCGGGCGCCGATATACAGGGGCTGATTCGCGCCCTCGGGGCCGTGCTCGACCGAATGCCCAAAGTGGCCGGCGGAGCGCAGCCTGATCTGTCGTCGCGCCTCCGCGAGGTCCTCAACAAGGCGTGGAAAGAAACCGAAGCGTTCAAGGACGAGTACACGTCCGCGGAGCACGTGCTGCTCGCCGCATACTCGGACGCCCAGCTGAAGAAGGCGCTCGAGGCGCAGGGCGTCGACCGCAACAAGTTGTTCGATGCCGTGCAGGAAGTGCGCGGCAGCCAGCGCGTGACCGATCCGGACCCGGAGGGCAAGTTCCAGGCTCTCGAGAAATACACGCGAGATCTCACCGAAGCCGCGCGCCAAGGCAAGACCGACCCGGTCATCGGACGCGACGAAGAGATCCGCCGAGTGATGCAAGTGTTGTCGCGGCGAACGAAGAACAATCCGGTGTTGATCGGCGAGCCCGGCGTTGGCAAGACGGCGATCGCCGAGGGCATTGCGCACCGGATCGTACAGGGCGACGTTCCCGAAGGGCTCAAGAACAAGAAGCTCCTAGCCCTCGATCTCGGCGCGATGGTCGCCGGTTCGAAGTATCGCGGTGAGTTCGAGGAGCGACTGAAGGCCGTTCTCCAGGAGATCGAGAACGCCAAAGGCGAAATCATCCTCTTCATCGACGAGCTCCACACCTTGGTCGGAGCCGGCGCCGCGGAAGGCTCGATGGATGCGAGCAACATGCTCAAGCCCGCGCTGGCTCGCGGCGAGCTTCGCTGCATCGGCGCAACCACACTGGACGAGTACCGCAAGCACATCGAAAAGGATGCCGCGCTAGCACGACGTTTCCAGCCAGTCTTTGCAGGCGAGCCCTCCGTACCGGACACGATTGGGATCTTGCGTGGCCTCAAAGAGCGCTACGAGATTCACCACGGGATTCGAATTCAAGACTCGGCGATCGTCGCCGCAGCCACGTTGAGCGAGCGATACATCACGGATCGGTTCTTGCCGGACAAAGCCATCGACTTGGTGGACGAGGCCGCGTCGAGGCTGAAGATGGAGATCGACTCGCTGCCCGCGCCGATCGATACGGTCGAGCGGAAGGTGACACAGCTCGAGATCGAGCGTGAGGCACTCAAGAAGGAAGCGGACGACGCGAGCAAGAAGCGTCTCAAGGATCTCGAGCAAGAGCTCTCGGATCTGCAGGAGCAGCGCGACGCGATGCGGGCGCAGTGGCTTCGCGAAAAGGAGCTGATTACCGAGATTCGGGAGAAGAAGGAGCTCGTCGAGAGCCTTCGTCTCGACCTCGAGCGAGCCGAGCGCACGACCGAGTACGAAACCGCCGCTCGCCTGCAGTACGGGGAGATTCCTGCTGCGGAGGCGGCCGTGACCGCGGCGCAGCAGAAGCTCGCCGAGGTGCAGCAGAGCACGTCGTTCCTAAAGGAGGAAGTGACGGACGAAGACATCGCGGAGGTCGTGTCCAAATGGACCGGCGTGCCGGTGAGCAAGATGCTCGAGGGCGAGAAGGAAAAGCTCCTTCACATGGAGGACCGACTACGGGCGCGTGTGATCGGTCAGGACGAGGCCGTGGTGGCCGTCTCGAATGCCGTGAGGCGTTCGCGAGCTGGCTTGAGCGAGCCGAACCGTCCGATTGGATCCTTCCTATTTCTCGGCCCCACCGGCGTTGGCAAGACCGAGCTCGCACGCGCGCTCGCCGAGTTCCTGTTCGACGACGACAAGGCGATGATCCGCCTCGACATGAGCGAGTACATGGAAAAGCATGCGGTTGCGCGGCTGATTGGCGCGCCTCCCGGTTACGTTGGATATGAAGAGGGCGGGCAGCTCACAGAGCCGGTGCGCCGGCGGCCGTATTCGGTGTTGCTCTTCGACGAAGTGGAGAAGGCGCACCCCGACGTCTGGAACGTGCTCCTCCAAGTGCTGGACGACGGTCGACTGACCGACGGCCAAGGCCGAACGGTAGACTTCAAGAACGTCGTGATCATTCTCACGTCGAACGTCGGGTCGCATCACATCATGGCGCTCGATGACGAAGAGTCGATGCGCAAGGCCGTGATCGAAGATCTTCGCGATGCGTTTCGTCCGGAGTTCCTGAACAGGCTCGACGAGACGATCATTTTTCATCGCCTCGATCGGGCGCAGCTTCGCAGCATCGTCGACGTGCAGCTCCGGAACTTCGAGAAGAGACTGGAAGAGCGCGACATGCGTCTCGAGATCACGGACGCGGCCAAGGACTTCCTCGCGAACGTGGGCTACGATCCCACCTACGGGGCCCGCCCCCTCAAGCGCGCCATCCAGCGCTATCTCGAGAACGGGCTGGCCGAGGACATCCTCGCCGGACGCTTCTCGCAGGGCGATACCATCGTCGTGGACGCGGGGGACGGAAAGCTCAGCTTCCGAGGCAAAGAGCCCGCAAGCGCGCCAAATGCGAGCATCGATGCCCAATAAGCGTCTGATCCCGAGACCTTAGGTCGCGTGATTACCTGAAATCGGGGCCTCCTTGCGCCTCCGGGGACTGTGTGTAAGCCTCGGGCGCTCTTGAAGGGAGCAGACGCGTTCATGGTCGAGACCGTACAGTGCAAACCAATCGAAGTTCACGTGGGTGAGCGTGGGCTCGAACGTGCGGTCAAGCACCTCAAGCGCAAGATGGCCACCGAGGGAATCCTCCGCGAGCTCAAGCGGCGCCGTCACTACATGAAGCCCTCGATCAAGAAGCGGAAGAAAGCTGCCGAGGCCGCTCGGCGCCGCCGCAAGCGCGTGCGCCAGGTCGTCGAGCGTCCGTACTAGCTTTTTTCGGATCCGGGCTCGAGGCGGCGCCCCGGGCTCCACGCGAAGCGCCTCCCTGTTTGCGTCTCGAGGAAGCGGGCCAGGCGGTGGAAGTCGCTGCCCGAGTCGATGAACCGCACCTCGGTCTGAAGCGTGTGCGGGTTGATCAACTTCGAGAACTCGACGTAGTGAAGCTGGAGCTGGCCACTCACGCTGACCATGTGTCCGTCGAGGCCTTCCTCGACTAGCGCGCGGTATGCCCCGATGCCGAGCTGGCTTCCGAGCATCACGTCGAACGCATGTGGAGGCGCACATCGTGACTCGTAGCCGAGCTGAATGTGGCGCACCTTCTTGCGTCGGCCGGTCCTCTCTTCGTACCGCGTCATCACGCGATCCGATACGATCTTCGCCAGGTCGAACGAGCTCAAACGGATGTGGCCGTGTTCGTCGCGCGGCATTCCGTGCACGGAATTCTGGGGCAGGAGCTCTGCGAGGCCTTCGGCCAGCACGACGGTGCCGTAGTATTGGTCTCTCCGTTCTCGCTCCAACATGAGGTCGACGATTCGATCCACCAACGCCGTCACGGACAGCTTCCATTCGGTGATCGACTCCCCGGTCGTCGGGTCCGCGCGGGTCTCTTCAATCGCGAGATCGCCGCGAACGTCTTCGGTGGAAAGCACCATGCTGGCTTCGCCCGCGATCGCGACACCGTAAGAAAGCCAGCCGGCCTTTCGGCCCATCGTCTCGACGATGAAGTAACTGCTGGTGGCGATGCAATCCGCGCGTAGGTTCAGGAGCTCTTTGGCCATCACGTCCACCGCCGTGAAGAATCCGAAGGTGAAGTCGATGCCTCGGTAGTCGTTGTCGATCGTCTTCGGCAAATGTACGACGCGTATACGCTGGTCTTCCGCCACGTGATGCTTCTGGTACTCGTAGAAGAAGTTGGCCGTCTTGAGCGTGTCATCGCCGCCGATGGAAATGAGCGCGTCGACGTTCAGATCCGCTAGGGCGTGGTGAATGCGCGCCAGACGCTCCGTCTTTTCGGGATTGAGGAGGTCTGCGGGGCTTTCGATGGCAGCTCCCGGATTGACACGCGCGGTTCCGATGATGATCCCGCGGCTGTTGCGGATCCCTCGGATGTCGGCGGGTGCGAGAACGCGATAGTGCTCCGACTCGACCAGCGGCTGGTGTACCGGATCGTACTCTTGGAGGTTCGTGTAGCCGTGGAAGATGCCCAGCACCTCCACCCCCGCCTCCAGAAACGACGTGGTGACCGCGGCGATGACGGCGTTGGCGGCGGGTGCGGGACCCCCCGAAAAAACGATGGCGACTCGACGAGCGGGCTTCACGGGACGCACTCTAGAACCCTGGACGCCGGATTGCCATCCTCGCCGACCGGCGCTCTACTGGACGGAGCGGGATGGCAATCGACGCACGGAGCGTGGGCTGGGAGACGCCCACCATCGAATTCGAGTACACGTGGCGCGACGCGGTCATCTACGCGCTCGGCGTGGGGGCGACGGCAAGCGCGGAGCTCGACTTCCTCTACGAGGGGCGGGGTCCGAAAGTCTTGCCTACATTCTGCACGGTCCCGACGTTCGCGGCGTTCGACACACTCGTCGATCGCATCGGGTGCGACCGAAGCGGGATGGTTCATCACAGCCAGGGGATACAGCTGTTCAAACCGCTTCGCCCTGAGGGAAAGCTGGCCGTGATGGGTCGCATCGAGGGGCTTTACGACCTCAAGCGCATGGCCATGTCCGTGTTCGTGATCGAGGCGTACGACGAGGGAGACGAGTTGAGCATGCGCGGGGAGGTCACGCTCCTGCTGCTGAAGGACGGCGGCTTCGGAGGGCAGCGACCGCCACGCAGCCCACGCATGCAGCCCCCGGACCGCGACCCCGACTTCGAAATGCGGCAGAGGATCGCGCCCACCCAGGCCCTGCTCTACCGCCTGAGCGGGGACTACAACCCTCTGCACGCCGATCCCGAGTTCGCCGCTGCGGCCGGCTTCGACAGGCCCATCCTTCACGGCCTCTGCACCTTCGGATATGCCGGCCGGGCGCTGGTCACCCACGCTTGCGAAGGGGATCCGAGCCGGCTCTCGAGCTTTCGGGGCCAGTTCTCGAAGCCAGTCTTTCCAGGCGAGACGCTGGTCGTGCGCGGCTGGAACGATGCGGGGGGTTGGGCGCTCACCGCGAGCACCGAGGAGCGTCCGGAGGAGCTGGGCCTTTCGAACGCCTACGCCGTGATACGCTGAGCGGCCCGGATGGTCCGCTTGCCCTTGCCAAGATTCACACTCACATCCCCCTGCTGATGCGTTCGCTCGTGACATGGTTGGTCCTCGCGCTGGCATGCTCGACGAGTGCCTGCACGGGCAACGCGCCCGCCGCCGTGCAGGCGCCTCCGCCAGCGGTCCATGCCGTCACCATCGAGCCGCAGACCGTCGTGCCGCGCACCGTGGCCACGGCCGAGATCCTCGCAAACCGCGAGGCGAACATGCGTTCGGAAACCGCCGGCCGCGTCGTTGAGGTATTGGTGGAGGCGGGCGACCGCGTCAGCGAAGGCGAAGTCCTCGTGCGGCTCGATGTGGGCAGACCGGCATCTGCCGCGCAGGCCGCCAGGGCTGCCGTAGAGCAGAGCGAAGCGCGACTCGACCAGGCAGAACGCGAGCTGGCTCGTACTGAGAAGCTCGTGAAGACCGGTGGGTTGCCCGAGCAACGACTCGACGATGCGCGAGACGCGGTGACGCTCGCGAGAGCAGCGCGAGACGCCGCGCGGGCCCAGTCCCGATTGGCCCGCCGGGGGCTCACGGAAGCGGTCGTTCGCGCACCGTTTGCGGCGACGATCGTCGAGCGGACCGTCGAGGTCGGCGAGTACCTCGCCCCGGGGAGCCCCCTGCTCACGCTCGCAGACACCAGCGTGCTCAAAGCCCGAGTGCTGCTCGATCCGCGCGAAGCGCTCGACGTCTCGGTCGATGCGCGCGCGGCAGTTTCGGTATATGCGCGGCCCAATGAAGAGTTCCACGGCCGGGTCGTGCGTGTCGGCGAGGTGATCGACCCGCGCACTCGAAGGCTACCGGTCGAAGTCGAGCTCGATGATCATGAAGGTCGGCTGCGACCCGGCCTCGTGGCCCGTTTCACCGTCGAGACGGGGGAGCCGCGCGAAGTAATCCAAGTCCCCCTCGACGGTGTATTCGAGCGGTTCGGAAGCCAACACGTCTATGTCGTCGAAGATGGAGTCGCCGCCCGCAGATCCATCATCCTCGGAGAGGTCCGCGCGGGTTACGCAGAAGTCGTGGAGGGGGTGGAAGCCGGTGACGTCGTCGTCAGCAAAGGGGTCACCCGCGTCGTCGACGGCTCCGAGGTCCACATCGTACCCGTCGACGAGCCATGAGCATTCCTGCCTTCGCAGTTCGCCAGCCCGTTCTCGTCAACCTCGTGGCGATCTCCATGGTGGTCGTCGGAGGCCTCGTATTGGGTTCGATGCATCGCGAGTCTTTGCCCACGATGCCCACGGGCTGGGGCTCGGTCACGACGGTTTACGCGGGCGCTTCTCCGGAGGAGATTGAGCAGCTCGTCACGATCCCAGTCGAGCATGCCATCGGAGACGTCGACGAGATTGACGAGATCTGGAGCTCTTCCAAAGAAGGGATCTCCTACGTGAGCTTCAAGCTCCATTCGGACGTCGATGACATGACGGCTGCGATCATGGAGGTCTCGAACGAGGTCAACCGGATCGACGACCTGCCCATCGATGCAGAACGCCCGGTCGTGCGAGAGTTCAAGGTCGACTTCCCGACGATCACGGTCGCGGTGCGTGGGGAGGTTCCCGAGGTCGTGCTGCGGCAAGTCGGCAAAGATCTGGCCGATCGTATCGAACGCTTGCCAGGCGTCTCCGGAATCTGGCGTAACGGAATTCGAGACCGAGAATTCCGAGTCGAGGTCGATCCCGACCGGCTCGCAGCCTACCAGCTTCCGCTCACGGCAGTGACCCATGCGCTTCGCCTGCGCGCCTCGAACGTCCCCGTCGGAACGACCAAGGGCGAAGGGGACGCTCGGCTCGTGCGCGGGATGACGCGCGTCGACGACGTCGAAGAGCTGGCGGCCGTGGTGATTCGACCGGATGCGCGCGGAGGCTCCGTGCGCGTCGGTGACGTCGCAGACGTGCGCAACACCTTTGCCGCGGGAGACTTCAGTGGACGCGTGAACGGCGAACCGGCCATCGTGCTCACCGTTCGCAAAGAGGAGCAAGCGGACAGCCTCCGCATCAGTGACGACGTCCATGCGCTGGTCGCGAGCTTGGCGCCCACCCTTCCGCCGGGGGTGACCATCGATCTCTTTGGCGACGCCGCGGCCGAGGTCGAGCATTCGCTTGGCGCTCTTTATGCGAACGCGATCGCCGGGCTCGTGCTTGTCTTGCTGATGCTCTGGACGGCCGTCGGAGCGCGCAATGCCACCATGGCGGCGATTGGTCTCCCGGTCGCGCTGGCGGGGGCGCTCATCGCGATGCACGTCATGGGGATCACGATCAACATGATGTCTTTGCTGGCGCTGATCCTCTGCTTGGGCGTCGTCGTAGATGACGCGATCATCATCATCGAGAACATCTACCGGCACATGGAAGAGGGGATGCCAAGGCGAAAGGCCGCGGTCGTCGGCACCCAAGAGGTCTTTTGGCCCGTCGTCTCGTCCACCCTCACGAGCTGGGCTGCGTTCCTGCCCTTGCTCTTGATGGAAGGCGTGCTCGGGGACTTTTTCGCCATCATTCCAAAGGTCGTCGTCGCAGCCCTCGGTGCGTCGTTGATCGAGGCGATGTTCGTTCTGCCGAGCCACATGGCGGATTTCGGCAGGCTTGGTGCTCGCAAGGGAGACGAAACCGGGCCGCCAAAGACGAGGCTCCAGAGAGTTGGGGGGCGGGTCCTCGAGGTCTACGAGCGCCTGCTCCGCTGGTCGCTTCGACACCGCGGAACGGTCGTCTTCGGGGCGTACGGCTTGTTCTTCGTGATGATCGGGCTGACTCTCGCGGTGAAGGACGTGATTCTCTTCACCGAAGGCGATCCCGACATGTTCGACGTTCGCGTTCACATGCCGACGGATGCCTCGAAGGAAGAAACGGAAGCGCTTCTCGCCAAGCTCGATGCGCGGATTCTCGAGCTCGACAGCCCGGATATCGAGGCCACCGTCGCGGTGCGGGGAATGACTCGCACGGACATGGGCATGCGAACTGGAGACCACTTGGGAATCGTCAGCGTCTTCGTCGTACCCGCAACCGAGCGGAGCAGCCTTCACGCCGGCCGTGATCTGGTCACGAAGGTGAGCAGCCTCTATGAGGACCTAGTCGGACCCGCACGCCTGGAGGTCGTCGAGGTGAGGCCCGGGCCGCCACGCGGCGCGCCCGTTGCCGTGCGAATCCAGGGAAAGAACCACGAGCGCTTGGTCGAGCTCGCCGAGCAAGTTCTCACCGAGGTACGCAGGACACCGGGGACGCGTAACTCGAATCACGACCACGAGCTCGGGAAACAAGAGCTCCAGATCAAGGTCGACGAGGAACGCGCGGCGCTTCACGGGCTTACCCCAGAGGCTGTCACGGCCTGGCTACGGAGCGCGTTTGGCGCATCGCCCGTGGCGACCCTGCAAGAAGGCGACGACGAGATCGACATCGTCGTGCAATTGTCCGAAGACGTGCTCGAGGACCCGAGTCGGATCGCGTCGCTCCAGCTCATCGCGCCGACCGGCGACCAGGTCGCCATCGAGGACATCGCCGACGTCTTTCACGGCCGAGGTGCGGGCGTCATTCGTCGCTACCAACAGAAGCGCTTGGTGAGCGTGCTTTCCGGAATCGACGAAACCGCAACGAACAGCGGCGAGGTCAACGCCCGGCTGCAGCGCGCGCTCGCGCCCCTCGAGGCAGCAAATCCCGATGTGCGCTTCGAGTATGGGGGGCAGTTCGAAGAAACGCAGGAGTCGATCGATTCACTCTTCGCGGCGTTCATCGTGGCGCTGTTGCTAATCTACACGATTCTCGCGACACAGTTTCAGAGCTTCTCGCAACCGACGGTGGTGATGGCCGCGATCCCGCTTTCGCTGATCGGTGTGTGCGGGGGTTTCTTGTTGAGCGCCAGCCCAGTCGGACTGATCTCCCTCGTCGGTGTGGTGGGGCTCACCGGCATCGTGGTCAACGATTCATTGGTATTGGTCGACTTCATCAACAAGCGCCGCGGCCTCGGCATGGCCCTCGATGAAGCGATCGTGGAAGCCGGCTTGTTGCGATTGCGGCCGATCTTCCTCACCAGCATCACGACGATCGCCGGGCTCTTCCCGCTCTCACTCGCGGTCGACAGCTTGCCGCACCTCGCGCCGATGGCCCAGGTGATCGTATACGGCCTGACCTTCTCGACCTTGCTCACCCTCCTGGTCGTTCCCTGTCTCTACCGCCTCGACGTCGACCTCGCGGAGCGCGCGGGGGGTTGGTTCGCGCCCGTCCGGCGCTGGGTCACGGACCCCGGCGCAGCGGCCGATGAAGGCGCGGACAGCGGCGCGGAGTAGCGCATGGCAACTCCCGCGAGGAGCTGCTAGGCGCAGGATATGGCGAGGCGTTTCGAGAACAAAGTCGTCTGGATCACTGGCGGCGGCAGCGGGATCGGCAAGGCCTTGGCGCTGGCTTTTGGCAAAGAAGGCGCGATCGTCGCGGTGTCCGGCAGACGCGAGGATAGGCTCCAGCAGGTCGTCGACGAGCTGGCTGCACAAGGTGGCAAAGGGTTGGTGGTGCGCTGCGACGTCACGGATGAGGCCTCGGTTGCGGAGGCGGTGCAGAAGGTCGTCCGCAACTTGGGCGGCCTCGACGTGGCCGTCGCAAATGCCGGGTTTTCGGTTGCGGGGCGAATCGAGAAGCTGTCGGCGGCTGATTGGAGGCGTCAGCTCGACGTCAACGTCATCGGTGTTGCCATGACCGCGCGCTACGCGATACCGCACCTTCGCGATCGGAAGGGACGGCTGGCCTTGATAGGCAGCGTGGCATCCATGATGGCAACACCGGGCATCGGGGCCTATGCCGCGTCGAAGTACGCGGTGCGGGCGATCGGCCAAGCGCTCGCCGCCGAGCTTCATGGCTCCGGCGTCACCTGCACCACGATTCACCCGGGCTACATCGAGAGTGAGATTGCGCAGGTCGACAATCAGGGCCGTTTCGATCCTCAGCGCGAGGATCGGCGCCCCAAGAACCTGATGTGGCCGGCCGATCGCGCTGCGCGCGTCATGGTCGACGCCATTGCAAAACGAAAGCGCGAATACACGTTCACCGGCCATGGAAAGATCGGCGCCTTCGCGGGGCGGCACGCACCCGGGCTCGTCCACTTCAGCATGACGCGTAAGCGTACGTAGCGATCACTGCACGACGAAGCGGAACATGAAGAGGAGGTAGGTCTCCTTGAGGCCGCCGATGTCCTTGCGGAGCGCTGCTTCGACGCCGATCTTGCCTTTGTTGAATCCCGCACCTGCGGTGATCTGATTGAAACCGCGACCACCATCGCGCCGATAGCCGAAGCGGAGCGGGACCATCTCGGCGGCGATGTAGCTCAGACCCCCGCCCGCGATGAGCTCGTTCTTCTCGAACGTCGTGAAGTCGACGAGGATGTCTCCGCCGATGCTGAACGAAGCGACCGGGGTGAGCGCAACGCTGCCGCCTGCCATCTGGGGCGCGAGCGACGAGTACGTCTTGATGAGATTGTAGCCGAGGCCCGACACCTTGAGCCATGGAATCGGCGTGACCGTGAGCGATGCGTCGAGGGTGATGCCATCGAACGAGGGGCCGGCACGGACCCGACAGCCGTCCCCGGTTGGACACGGTGCGTTCGTCCAATCCGATTTGAGGTTCGCCCAACGAAAGCCGATGCCGATGCCGATCTGGGGAATCGCCTGGATGCCGACCCCGGAGCGCCAATCCCAGCCGCTGTACCTGTGACCCTCGCCGCTGAAGACACCGCGAAAGCTCGTGCCCATCGCGATCTTCTTCGCGGTCGACGAATCCGCGACGGAGCTGCCGATGGTCCAGTAGGTGCCGCCGTTGCTCTTGCTGCCAGGGATGATCTGAGAGAAGGCCTCGACGTGGTATGTCGGCACCGCGGCCATGTTGGAAACGTTGTAGGCGAGGGCCGATGTCCCGATCGCACCGGCGCGAGCCCCGCTTCCCATGGCGAGCCCATAGGTGGTTTCGAGGGTGTCTTCGGGGGGGATGCTGGCAGGGCCGGCCACGCCGCTCACGCCGGTGGGCCCCTCGAGCTGTGCCGAAGCGGTCGAGAGCGCGCACAAGACGGTCAATAGACCGACGATTGCCGCCCTCCAAAACGCTCGCGTTGCCCCCATGGGTGATGCCCTCGCCGAAGCTAACAGCGATGGATCGCCCTTCCAAATTGTCGGCCCAGCGCTAGAACGCTCCCCATGTTGGATGCATTCCTCGACAAATCGCTCATCGGTTACACGGCACTCGGATATCGATGGCGGCCGCATCCGCCCATCGATGCGGACCTCCGTGGACGGGTGGCGCTCGTGACGGGGGCGACGTCCGGGTTGGGGCGAGCGACGGCCACGGCACTCGCTCGCTTGGGTGCCACGACGGTCATCGTCGGGCGGAACCCGACGAAGACGGCGGCGGTGGGCTCGCAGATCCGGAAGGAGACGGGCAATCCCGCGGTCCGTGAAGAGATCGCGGACCTCAGCCTCATGAGTCAGATCCGCGCGCTGGCCGGCCGACTCGAGGCGCCGATCCATCTGCTCGTGAACAATGCCGGGGTTCTCCTTCCGACGCGAGAACAGACCGAGGAGGGGCTCGAGCGAACCTTCGCAACCAACTTGCTCGGCCATTTCCTCCTGACGAACCTCCTGGCCGACAAGCTCGAGGCGCCGGCCCGCATCATCAACGTCTCGTCGGGTGGAATGTATACCCAGCGAATCCGGCCGGATGACCTGCAGATGGAAAAGACCCGCTACGACGGCACCGTGGCGTACGCGAGGACCAAGCGCGGACAGGTGATTTTGACCGAGCTATGGGCCGAGCGTTTCCGCGATCGCGGTATCGTCGTTCATTCGATGCATCCAGGCTGGGCGGCCACGCCAGGGGTGTCTGAGTCCCTGCCGCGCTTCTACAAGGTGACGAGGCCGCTCCTACGGACCGCCGAGCAGGGGGCCGATACGATCGTTTGGCTCTGTGTCTCCGAGGAGGCGGGGCAGACGACGGGCTCGTTCTGGCACGATCGAAGACCGCGGCCGACACATCGGCTCGCGGCGACCCGAGAGACCCCGCAGGAACGAGAGGCCCTCTGGAACGCTCTCGAGGGTATCCTTGGTGCATGAAGGTGAAGCCCCCGAAGGCAGGTGCCCTTCGTCGCAGGGCAGTGACGATCTCCATCTATGCACTTGGATGGCTCGCGCTGAGCCTACTCGCGCCCGCCTGGATTCTGATCGGACTCCTACTCGGCTTGGTTCGCCGGAGATCCTTCATCGTTCTGCGTCTCTTCGCGTTCGGCTGGTTCTACCTCGGATTCGAGTTGATAGCCTTATTGCTCATAGCCAGTGTGTTCCTCGCATACCGATCGCGCGCTGCACGCGACGACGCTCTCTATCGGCTGCAAGCCTGGTGGGCCAGTACGAACCTTCGCGTCGCCCAGCGAGCGTTGCGTCTCACGATTGAGGTCGATGGCGCGGAGTGTGCGGTGCCGGGCCCATCGATTCTCCTGATCCGCCATGCGAGCATTCTCGATACGCTGCTCCCTTGCACGTACGTGCAGCACCCGCATGGGTTTCACGTCCGCTACGTGCTCAAACAAGAGCTCCTATTCGACCCTTGCATCGACATCGTTGGAAACGCGCTTCCGAATTACTTCGTGGATCGAACGGGAGATCGGGCTGCGGAGCTTCGAGGCATGCGCAATCTCGCGAGCTCCTTGGACTCGGATGGCATCTTGATCTTCCCTGAAGGCACCCGTTTTTCCGCGAAAAAGCGAGAGCGCGCGCTGGCGCGCCTCGCGTCGGAGGGGTCGCCAATGGTGGCCGACGCGACCGAGCTGAGCCACGTGTTGCCTCCCAAGCCCGGCGGTGTTCTCGCATTGTTGGATGCATTGCCGAATGTCGACTGTGTATTCTTCGCGCACGCGGGGCTCGAGACCTTTGCGAAGATCGGGAGCTTGCTCGATGGAGCCGTCGTCGGCTCGTCCGTGCGCATAAAGCTCTGGCGCATTCCCGGGTGCGAGATTCCAAGCGGAGACGCGGAACGTCTTCGCTGGCTCTACGCGGAGTGGAAAAAGGTCAACGCGTTTGTGAGAAACGCCTTGCTCGACGGTGGATAACATGTGGACGGGCTCGCAACTTGCGTCATTGTCGCGCGATCCAGCTTCGCCAACGCGAGCAACAATTGTGGACGACTTGCGTTCGCAGATAGAGCAGATGTCGCGCGAACGATAACAAGTCGTAATTCGGTGTGATTGCAACACCTTGTCAACAACGATGAAACAGGCCGTTGGGCGCCGTGCGCGCTTGTCAAAAAAACTGCGTTCGAATCTTTTACGATCACAAGCGGTTAGAAATTAGTCCTTCGATCCCCGTAGACGGCTCCGGAACTCGCTGCTAGCTTCGGCGCCCTTCACTCAGAAGACACCAGTCGGCGGTCGCCACGTCGACGGAAGTTGGTGGACGAAGTTTGAATCGCGCGTCCCGTCGAGCTGTGGATGGCTTGGGGACGTTGACGCTGACTTGCGCCTTTTTGGGGGGTCTCGTGACGATGGAACGATTGTGGGAACAAGCGCTGGGCAGCCTCAAGATGCATCTGTCGGCTGAGAACTTCGAGACCTGGCTGGAACCAGTTCAGTTTGGTGGCATCGAGAGCGATTCGGTGGTGCTTCGCATTCCCAATCAGTTCTTTGCAGAGTGGATTTCCGCCCATTACCTCGACATGATTCTCGATACCCTGCAGAGCGAAGCGGGCGAGACGGCGATGCCCACCAAGGTGCGCTGGGAGCTCGACGAGACCCTGCGCGAAAAGGCCCAAGCAGCGCGGGAATCCACGCCAGCTCCGGCACCGCGCGCCCCTCGCGCGACGCCACGCGCACCCCAGACCGCGGATCTCAACCCCAAGTACCGCTTCAAGAACTTCGTGGTCGGCCCAGCGAACCAGCTCGCACATGCGGCAAGCGTGGCCTGCGGCTCCGACCCCGGGCGCCGCTACAACCCGCTCTTCATCTATGGCGGGGTGGGCCTTGGAAAGACGCACCTCGTCAATGCGATTGGGCACGCCATCCTGCAACGCAATCCTCGCGCGCGGATTCTCTACCTCTCGGCCGAACAGTTCACGAACGAGTTCATCTGGTCACTACAGAACCACGAGATCAATTCATTCCGAAATCGTTACCGAACTCAATGTGACGTGTTGCTGATGGACGACATCCAGTTCCTGGCTGGCCGAGAACAGACGCAGGAGGAGTTCTTCCATACGTTCAACGCGCTCTACCACTCCGATCGGCAAATCGTCGTCACTTCAGACGTATACCCTCAGCAGATCCCCGAGATGCAGGAGCGTTTGATCAGCCGCTTCCAGTCGGGGATGGTCGCGGATGTTCAGGCGCCCGAGCTAGACACGCGCATCGCCATTCTTCAGAAGAAGGCCGAGAGCGAGAGCATCGAGCTCCGGAGCGAGGTGGCGCTCTATCTGGCACAGGCGGTTCGCAGCAACGTGCGCGAGCTGGAAGGGACCCTCCTTCGCATTGCCGTGAAGGCCGAGTTACTCGGGCTTCCGATCGACCTCGAGCTCGCCAAAGAGACGCTGCGTTCGGTGGCCCCGAACCAGGACACCGCGATGAGCGTCGAAGACATCCAGCGCATCGTGTGCGGCTACTTCGGGATTCGCTTGGCAGACTTGAAGTCGCGGCGACGTCACCGCGCCGTGAGCTTTCCACGCATGATCGCCATGTACATTTGCCGCCAGCGGCTCGGTACGAGCTACCCCGAGCTCGGCGAGCGCTTCGGCGGCAAAGACCACACCACCGTCATCAGCGCCGTACGGAAGATCAGCGGCTTGGTGGAGGCCCAGGATGAGCGTGTTTTGGGCACAGTCGACGCCATCGAGCGCAAGCTGGGCATCTAACGCACGCGGCGTATCTACTGGCCGACGAGGCTCGTACGGGGGGCTTGGGCATACCGGGCCTCCCGCGCGCTTTTGGTGTATACCAGCGGCTGTGTTTGGGCTGAGGTCAACCTGGGGAATGCCCCTGGGGATGAATCTGGATTTGCACCGTCCACATCGTCACCACGATCGACCAAGGATCGCAATGGCGGTCAAACCTGAGTTCTTCTCGCTAGTTACCTTGCTTCATCCACAATCCACAGCTGTTAAGACGAAGACTAATTTAAAATTATGAGATCTAAGCTGGTGGACAAACAGACCAGCCCTTGCATGGAGTGAACCAACACATGGAGCTCACGATCGAAAAGCAGCAGTTTCTCCGTGGCCTCGCACGCACGCACGGAGTCGCTGATCGCAAAAGCTCGATGCACATTCTTTCGAACGTGTTGCTGTCGGCAGAGGCGCCAGACCGTCTTCGCTTGTCGGCCACCGATCTGTACTTGGGCGTGACCGCACTCGTGCCAGCGAAAATCAAGAAGGGCGGCACCATCGCGGTGTCTGCGCGAACTTTGTTCGACATCGTCAAGAACCTGCCGGACGGGGAGGTGACCTGGAAGCTCAGCGACAGTCATGCCGTGGAGCTCAGTTGCGGCAAGGTCAGGTACCGCATTCCCGCAATGCCGGGCGAAGACTTTCCTCCGCTGCCCAATCCAGGAGATGCCGACTTCGCACACCTGGAGGCCACGGTGCTGGCCGACCTGATTTCATTGACGCAATACTCCATGTCACACGACGACACGCGGCCGCACCTCGCGGGGACCTTGTTCGAAGGCGATGGAAAAGTCGTCCGGATGGTCACGACCGACGGTCATCGCCTGTCGAAAGCGGAACACAAGGTCAGTGGCAAAGCTGGGATGATGAACTTCAGCATGCTCGTTCCGCACAAGGGCATCAGCGAGCTCAAGAGGTTGCTCGACGACGTCAAAGGGGCGAAAGGCAAGGGCGAGGAGCCGACTACGATCGGGATCGCGACCGCGGGTGGGAACGCCTTCTTTCTCCGGGATGACCTCAGCTTGAGTGTCAAGCTCGCGGACGAGAACTTCCCACCCTACAGCAAGGTCATCCCGAGCAAGCAGAGTCGCACGGTCGTGGCAGCGCGGGGCCCCCTCGTCGAAGCGTTGCGGCGTATCAGCCTGGTTGCGAATGACAAGAGTGGCGGAGTTCAGCTCCAACTCGAGCCAGGTATGCTTCGTATTCAAAGCCAAAACCCGGAGGTCGGGGAGGGCAGTGAAGAGGTGGACGTCGACTATGCCGGCGACGAGCTGCGGATCGGGTTCAACGCCCGCTATCTACTCGATGCCTTGAGCGCGATGCCGCACGATGAAGTCGCGCTCGAGCTCAGTGGCGAGCGTGACCCTGGGGTGGTCAAGCCAGTCGGTGACGACGCGGAATTCGTCGGCGTCATCATGCCGATGCGCATCTGAGGCACCCCTTGGTCGCGCAGACCCCAAGCCGAGTCAGTGCGCTGCGCGCGCGGGGGTTTCGCAACCTCGGCACCCTGAGCTTCGAACCGGGCCCTCATTTCAACGTGATCCACGGGGACAACGGGGCTGGAAAGTCGAATCTCCTCGAGGCACTTTACTATCTTGGCGCCCTGAAGAGCTTTCGGGGCGCGAAAACCGACGATTTGATCGCGCTCGACCAAGAGGATGCCTTCGTCGAGGCGCTGCTCGAAGCGAGCCCCGCACCACACAAGCTCCGAGTGGACCTCGGAAGGGGGCAGCGAAGGCGACTTCAGCTCGACGGGAAGCGCCCGCGTTCGACGAGCGCCTGGTACCAGACGATTCGGATGGTGTTGTTTCATCCGGGCGATTTGGTGCTGGCCGCCGGCTCCGCCGACAAGCGTCGTGCATTCATCGATCGAATGCTCGAGCAGATGGATCCGATTTACGCGAGCACGCTTGCGACCTATGAGAAGGCCCTACGCAGCCGCAATCGGCTGCTCAAGGAACAACGCACCGATCGACGTTCCGTTCGCGCCTACGACGCCATTCTGAGTAAAGCAGGAGCCGTGGTGGGTCAGGCGCGACGGCGCCTCGTCGAGGATTTGGGGCCGAGAGTAGAGCGGGCGTTCACCGAAGTCTTCGCGGGTGATACGCCGCTTGGCGTGCGATACCTCCCGCGCGTAGAGCCTTCCGAGGACGCAATCGCCGAGGCCCTCGAACGCGCGTTCGACAAGGATCGCGCGCGCGGGTTCACGTCCGATGGGCCGCATGGCGATGATCTCGAGCTGAGACTGCACGAGGTCGGTGCGCGGCACCACGGCTCGCAGGGGCAGCACCGTACAATCGTGCTGGCCCTCAAGGCTGCGGAGCTCGATCTTCTCACGGAGCGCACCGGCAGAGTGCCGATCCTGCTCCTGGACGATGTATCGAGCGAGCTCGACAGGAGTCGAAACCGAAGGTTTTTCGGGATGTTGAGTCAGGTGGGAGGGCAGGTCTTCATGACGACCACGCACCCGGAATTCATCCTGCTCGAGAGCGATCGCATCGACTTTCAGGTCGCGGGCGGGCGAGTCAGTCGATGATTTTGGCGCTCTTGATGTAGTCGAGCTTCGGGAAGCTCTCCCGGAGATAGGCGTTGCCCTCGCCCTGCATCCGGGCTTGTGAAGGCCCTCGACCGCGTGGGGCTCCTTCGCCGTATCCGTCGTACAGCGCATCGACCGGCGCCATGTCTTTGACTTTGCCAAATGGCGCGAAGCCCATGCCATCGAGACGAGAGTTGTCGGCGAAGTTGATGAAGAACTGGGTCGTCCTCGAATCGGGCCCGGAGGTGGCGAACGTCACCGTGCCACGTGTGTTGCTGGCCTTGACGGGATCATCGGGAATGGGCTTGGCGCGCCATTCGGCGTTGAGCGCCGGGTCGCCACTGATGCCGACCTGGGCCATGAAGCCCCCGATCACACGGAAGAACGCGACGTCGGTGAAATATCCTTTTTGTACGAGCTCGTAGAACCGCTCGGCTCCCTTGGGCGCCCAGTCGCGATGAACGTCGATGACGATCGTGCCTTTGGTGGTGTCGAGCTCGACGCTGTATTGTGCCGGCGGCCCGGTGTCTTCCTGAGTCCCCTCGGTCCCCTTCTCTTCGGTGGGCGCGGGGGTTTCGTCACCCTGGCTCTTGGTGGGCGCGTCCTCGTTTTTGGGGCATCCGACGAGGAATGCTCCCGCGATGATCAACAGAGCTGCAGTTCGCATGCTCGTAACTTGGAGAACGCGCCGCGCGCGCGCAAGTAAGTGGCAATCAACTTTCGAAGAGCCCGCGGAGCTTTCGGATGAAGCTGGCCTGCTGCGGGTGTACCTCGTCCCCGATCTCCTGGGCGAGCTCCGTGATGAGCTTGCGCTGTCGGCGACTGATCTGTTGTGGAACTTCCACGATGACGGTGACGAGCTGATCGCCCTTGCCGTAGCCGCCATACACCGGAATTCCCTTGCCACGCAGCCGGAATACCTTGCCCGATTGAGTACCCGGCGGGACCTTCATCAGGACCGTTCCATCGAGCGTTGGGACGTCGATGCTTGCGCCGAGAACCGCCTGCGGGAACGAGATCGGGACCGAAACCAAGATATCGGCGCCTTCGCGGCTGAAGAGGGCATGGTCCCTCACCTTGACGTTGATGTGGAGATCGCCGTTCCCCGCTGGGCTCGCTTCGCCTGCACCGCGAACGGTTCGCACCGCACCATCTTGCACGCCGGCCGGAATCTTCACGCTCATCGACTCGGGACGCATCCTGTTGCCGGTGCCCTTGCAGTCGTCACACGGTGACGGGATGCTCTTCCCGCTTCCCCGGCAAGCGTGACACGGGCGCGCCGCAGCGAAGAGGCCGCGTTGGTACTTCACTTGGCCACGGCCTTGACAGACGTTGCACTTGTGGACCGGTGTATCTGGCTTCGCGATCGACGCCGAGCGCGGCCTCCGTGAACGAGATCTCGAGGTCGTAGGTGAGGTCGCGACCGCTTCGACGTCTACGACGACCTGCCGAGAAAACCTCGCCAAAGAGACCTTCGAGAATGTCACTCACGGCGCCGAAGTCACCGGGTTCGAATCCGGGACCTGCGCCATCGAACGCGGCGTGGCCATAGCGATCGTACTGGGAGCGCTTGTCCGGATCGCTGAGCACTGCGTACGCTTCGGTCGCTTCCTTGAAGCTGTCCTCCGCTGCCGGGTCATCCGGGTTGCGGTCCGGATGGTATTTCATCGCGAGGGCGCGATACGCTTGCTTGATCTCGTCGCCCGAAGCCGTGCGGCTGACTTCGAGAATCACGTAGTAATCACGCTTGGACACGGTTTTTCGGAGTGTAGACGGGCCACCCCGCCGCGCAAATGGCGTGGAAAGGGTGGCTGGATCGTGGGAGTGAAGGCCCATGGCCGATTTCGAGCTCGAGGTCAGTGAGGAGGACGCAGGACAGCCGAGGTCGACGTCCTGCCCAACACCGCCGATTTCTATGCAGCGCCGGACGCCGACCTTCCGCTCGAAGTGCTGACGGAGACGGATGACTACGTGATCGTGGACAAGCCGGCAGGCGTACCCAGTCACCCATTGCAGGAAGGGGAGCTCGGCACGGTCGCAGGGGCGTTGGTGGCGCGATATCCGGAGATGCGCGAGGTCGGCTACCGAAGGCGCGAGCCCGGCATCCTTCATCGCTTGGACACGAACACCTCGGGTGTGATGCTGGCGGCCCGGAGCAAGGAAGCGTTCGAGCGCCTTCGCGCCGAGCTGCAGTCGGGACGAATCGAGAAACGCTACTTGGCCCGGGTCGTCGGAGACCTCGTCGCGCCGCAGTCGATCGACATACCCATTGCGAACGACCCACGCGACGCAAGGCGCGTTCGCGCCTGCGTCGACCCGAGGGAGATCCGGCGCCTCCAACCGAAACCGGCTTTGACGGAGGTCGTCGCGAGTAGGCGCGCGGCTCACGGCTCGCTCTGTGAGCTTCGTGCGAATCACGCGAGACGCCATCAAATCCGGGTGCATTTGGCGGCGATTGGCCACCCATTGCTCGGCGATACGCTCTACGGCGGGCCGGCGCTCACGCCCTGTCGATCCGACTGGGGTCGCGCACCACCCGCTCGAAGGATTGGGAGCACGTGGATTCGGAGCTCACGATCGCGCGGCGTTCCTAGAACGGGATCCGGATCCCGGCCTGCGCGACTACCTGGTTCCCGAAGGCATTGGTGTTCCAACGGTAGTTGAAGCTGATGTCGAATGACGCGCCCGCGATGGACCGGTGCGCGCGGCCGTCGAGAAAGCTGCCGAGCACCAAGAATTGAATGCCGGCTTCGTTTACGTGAAACGCACTGAGCTTGGGATCGGCCGTGACGTAGGGATCTTGAAAGGTGTAGTCGTTCGGGTCGCTCTTGTAGAAATAGGAGCTCGTCTGCGTGTAGTAGCGATAGCGAAGGCGCATCTGAAAGAATGGGGACATCTCCTGGTAGATCCGAAACTCTGGATTGACCGCGCTCACTTTCCAATCATCGACGTAAGACCGATAGAGCACCTGCAACGACGTTCTGCTTCTCGGGATGTACCAAGCCAGTCGCGAGAAGACCAAATGGCGAAAGCGTTCGTTCGGATGTTGTTCGGGCCTCTGACCGCCGAGTACGGAACGATAAGGGTTTGCGAGAAAGCCCCATTGGTAGGTGAAGTCGTATCCGACTTCGAGCAGCAGCGTTCGGGTCAGCGCCTGCTCCCATCCTACGGCGACGGACAACGCGTCGAGTGTCTCGCGGAAGCTGTCCGCACTGGTGCCCCCCGTGTTGTCTGGGCGCTGGCTCGATCCACCCCGGAAATTCTGGCCAATTTCGTCATGGCGGTAGGTGATGCGACCACGAAACATCGTGGCGCGATCAGCGAGCCAAATCGTCGGCTGAAAGAGCGTGGCAAAGGAGAAGTAGTCTGGCTCGCGGCTGAAGCGAACACCTCCAAAGAGGTCGACGGGATTCTTCCTTTCGCCGAGCTCGTGCCCGGCCTTGAGATCGACGTCGTGACGGACCTCGGTGAAGCGAACGTCCTCGAGGGCGCCCGCGGCAATGCTCGCGCTCGTGATCGAGTCGACGAGGTAATCGACACGCATGCGCGTTCCCTGCGGTGCGTCGAGCTCGGCGATGACTTCGGGCGCGAGGACACGCGTGCTCCGGTCCCAGTAGTAGTTGCCCCGAAGCTGTGCGGCACCGGTCCAGGTTCCAGACACCTCATCCGCATGGCCGCGCGTCGGATGGACCAGTAGCGGGATGGTGCCGGCCGCCAATAGCGCAAGGAGCACCGCCCATCGACATCGGCTGCGTCGAGAAGCTAGTTGCAACCGCATCCCCCGCCGGCAGCGCCAACTCCTCCGGTGGCGCCCTCACGTGCGTCGAGGACATGGGTATAGAATTTGGCTTCCGTGAGCTCGCGGTCTCTGTCCATGCTTGGGCGAGACAAGTACTCGCGCTCGTACGGCTTCACCGTTGCGCATCCGGCGCCGAGGACCAGGACGACCGAAAGCGTGAGGCTCAGCGCGCGGGCAAGTGTCCTTCGCCCCGTTTTTCTTGGGTCAAACGGCGCGCAAGCGCAACGAAGGGAGTGAGTAGGACGCGCGTGGTTGTTCGTAGCCATGGATGCTCAGCAATGAATTCTGCGGCGTGCGGGCCGACGGCGTAGTACGCATCGACGAACGCACGGCCCGCGGGGTTGGTCATCAAGTAACGGTCACGAAAGCGCCGAAGCGCCCAAATCTCGTCGGCCATCGGTGTCCCGTAGGCAGCCGTGGCAATGAAGCAAGGCGGGACCGTAGTGAAGTCGATCGCCGTGGTCCTGATCGTCGCGCTCGCAGGGTCGCTCTGACTCTGGCATAGATCGATCGCGGTGATCTCGATGGAGTATTCCGTTTCGTGCGAGTCGAATGCGACGTCGACCTCGATGCGGTCTCCCGGATCGAGACAGTCGCCATCCCCATCGACGTCGATGCCGTTCTCACAGAGACCGTCTTCGTCGGCCGTATACGCTGCGCAGAGCGCATCGGAGGCGACGCCCGAGAGACATTCGGAGTCGACGGGGATGTGCAGGCCGTCGCCCTGAATCGGGCGGCCCGCGTCGGTGAGCTCCACCGCGCGAGCGTCCTCCGTGACACTGCTGTTGACGAGGATCTTACTCGACAAGAGCGAGTAGCGGCGGAGCGGCCGGATGCTCTCCGGGACCGTGAACCGGATGGTTCCCACCGCGTGCGACCACTTGGAGTCGGGGTGGTTTTCCGCAATAAAATCGGCGATTATGGCTGGCTGGGTGTCCACGTCGCAGATGCCGGTGCAGACCCCGTCGTCGGTGCAGATGAAGCCCATGCCACACTCTGCATCGCTCGCGCAGCTCTCGCCGCAGATCGCCGGGGGTTCGGGCTCGTTGCAGATGTTGGTGGCCAGCACGAGCAACTTCAGCCGACCGGCTTCCTCGCTTTCGAGGAGCCTGTCCGCACCGCTCCCGGGCATCGCGATGGGGTCATCGGCGATCGAGGAGTCCATGCTGAACATGTCGCCGGACTCGCCGTGGAGCGTTCCGTAGCCGGCCGGTTCGGAGGTCTGATGTTCCTCGACCACCGGACCCAAGGCAAAGGGCAATCGATAGACGACAGAGGGTTGTCCGCGATAGGGATACCCGTAGGTTTGAGCCCAGAAGTCCCATCGGTCCGATAGCGGCGTCGGATAGGTGACGTCGTTGAAGACGTCGTTGTAATCGCCCTCGACGTTGATCTCGACCCATGCGACGTAATCACCGTCCTCCCAATCTGCAGGCGCGATGAACTGCACCGTCCGCGGGACGGCGCCCGGGGGCGTGGCCATGGTCACCGCGTCGATGTTGGGCATGACACGCCGAGCTTCCCGGACGAAATCAGCCACGTCGGGGTGGTCGAATTGACCGAGGCCTTCCACGTCGCGCCGGGGTGGATAGACGGAGCCACGCTCGAGGGTCCGGATCTCTTCGACTCCATCGGGCCCCACGAACGGTTCGCCGTAGCCCGCCGCGACGTCCGCATCGGTCACGAACCGGCCCTTGTCGCTGCTGAAGACACTCGCACAGGTCACGGCGTCGAGTGCTTCGCGCGTCGTGGTGGTTTGATCGAAGGAGAGGCAGAAATAGGAGTCGGGCGACGCATCCACCGACGTGCGCGATGCGAATCCCTCCGACGTTCGATCTTGGAAGATCACCATCGGAAAGAGCTCCGCACCCGGCGCGGTAGCGCGGCGGTGCGCCCAGACGGGAAGGATTCCCTCGCGTCGACCATACGGCCAACGAAAGCCGCTGTTCATCTGCAACGCCCCGGGTCGATTTCCCACCCCGCGAAGTGCAACCGATGACGTGAGCGCTACGGTCTCGAGGAAGGTCCCGGCGCTGTCCTCGATCCAAATCGCGATCTGGGAGCGGCTGGCTGGCGTGAACGACAGCTCGAGCAGGCGCTCGCCTTGCTGCGCTCCCGCTCGATGCGGGTACCCTCCGGAAACGGCGAGTAGCGAGCAGATAAGCCAGACCAAGCGCATACCCGGCGACAGCCTAGCCGGCGCACTTTTCGCTCTCAAGCAACGCGCGGGCGCATCGGAAAAACCACCAAATATTCGGGGCTTGATCGGGTGTTAGCGTCGTGGTCGCCGCGAGCCGCGATCGCGCTTCGGCGACTTCGCTTTGCCCGGTTTGAGCTTCGCGCGCAGTTGCTCGACCTGGTCACGGAGCTCGGCCGCTTTCTCGAACTCCAGCTCTTCGGCGGCGAGCAACATCTCGCTGCGAAGCTCTTCGATCCGAGCTGGGATGTCTGCCGGATCGTCTGAGGATTCGCCCTGTCTCAGAATTGGAATGATGACGTAGTCAGCGGCGCCGGTCGACGGGTCCATCTCGAGCACGGCTTTGCGCACGGTCTGGGGTGTGATGGAATGCTCGGTGTTGTACTCGAGTTGGCGAGCACGCCTCCGTTCCGTTTCATCAATCGCATATCGCATCGCGTCGGTGATGCGGTCGGCGTACATGATGACCTCGCCGCCGGCGTTGCGAGCCGCCCTGCCGATGGTCTGGATCAAGGAGCGCGGGGAGCGGAGGAATCCTTCCTTGTCGGCATCCAAGATGCCAACCAGCGACACCTCGGGCAGGTCGAGCCCTTCGCGGAGCAGGTTGATGCCTACGAGCACGTCGAACTCGCCGCGACGTAAATCACGAAGAATTTCAACGCGTTCCAACGTGTCGATGTCACTGTGAAGGTAGCGCACGCGGACGCCGAGCTCGCCGTAGTACTCGGTGAGGTCTTCGGCCATTCGCTTTGTCAGCGTGGTGATCAGCACGCGCTCGTTGCGGTCCACGCGCTGACGGATCTCGCCCAACAAGTCGTCGACTTGATGCTTGGTCGGGCGGACGATGACCTTCGGATCGAGCAGGCCCGTCGGCCGTATGACTTGCTCGACGACGACGCCGCCGGCTTTCTCGACTTCCCAATCGCCGGGCGTGGCGCTCACGTGAATGACTTGGCCCACGCGTTCCTGCCACTCGGAAAACCGTAGTGGACGATTGTCGAGCGCGCTCGGTAGTCGAAACCCGTGCTCGACCAACGTCTCCTTTCTGGACCGGTCCCCGCGGAACATCGCGCCCAGCTGGGGGACCGTGATGTGTGACTCGTCCAGGATGACGAGGAAGTCGTCTGGGAAGTAGTCGAGAAGCGTGGGTGGTGGCTCCCCCTCCTTTCTTCCCGAGAGGTGGCGGCTGTAGTTCTCAATTCCGTGGCAGAAGCCCATCTGCTCGAGCATCTCGAGGTCGTACAGCGTCCGTTGCTCGAGACGCTGTCTTTCCAGCAATTTCCCTTGGGATTCGAGCTTCGGCAGCCAGTCGAGCAGCTCCTCGCGAATCGATTCGATCGCCCGTTTGCGGTGCTCGTCGGGTGTCACGTAGTGGCTTCCCGGATAGACGCCATATTGATCGAGCTCTTCGAGGACCTTCCCGCGCATCGGATCGATCTCCACGATGCGCTCGATCTCGTCCCCCCAGAACTCGACGCGCACCGCGAGGTTCTCCGAGTGTGCGGGGAAGATCTCCACGACGTCACCGCGCACGCGAAAAGTCCCTCGGTGGAAATCGATGTCGTTGCGTTGGTACTGGATGTCCACCAGACGACGAAGCAAGCGATCGCGACGGTACTCTTGGCCCACCTCGAGATTGATCAGCATCTCCTGATACCACTCGGACGAGCCGATCCCGTAGATGCAAGAAACGCTCGCGACGATGATGACGTCACGCCGTGCAAGCAGCGATCGCGTCGCGCTGTGACGCATGCGATCGACCTTGTCGTTGATGATGGCGTCTTTCTCGATGTAGGTGTCGCTCGACGGGATGTACGCCTCGGGCTGGTAATAGTCGTAGTAGCTGACGAAGTATTCGACCGCGTTCTTCGGAAAGAGCTCCCGCATCTCGCTGTAGAGCTGTGCGGCGAGGGTCTTGTTGGGCGCGATGATCAAGGTCGGACGCTTGGTGGTCGCGATCACGTGGGCGACCGTGAACGTCTTTCCACTGCCCGTAATTCCAAGCAAAACTTGGTGGTCGTCACCTTCCTCGAGGCCTCGCAGGAGCTGCGAAATTGCCTCGGGCTGGTCGCCTTTCGGCTCCAGATCGGTCACCAGCTCGAGTTCCCGCCCCATCGAGCAAACCTAACACCGCTTGAAAAAGACGACAGTGCTCTTAAACGGCATTCATGGACCTCGCGCGATTCTGGGACGTGACCACGGCAACGGCTGCAAGCGCGGCACGGCCAAACTTCGGCAACACCCACCTCGAGCGCCGAAAGACACCGGCAGCGCCTCTTGAGCTCTACGAGTTCGAGGTCTGCCCCTACTGTCGGATCGCGCGCGAGGCGTTGTCCGCGCTGAGCCTCGACCCGCTCGTGTTTCCCTGCCCTAGAGGCGGGACCCGGTTTCGCGCGAAGGTGAAGGCCCAGGGCGGACGTTCTCAGTTTCCCTATCTCGTCGATCCGAACACCGGAGTGTCGATGTACGAGTCCGCGGACATCGTGCGGTATCTGTTCCGCGAGTATGGCGACGGGCGTGTTCCTTGGTTCCTTCGACAACGCGCCTTCGCGGTGCCCACCTCGATGCTCGCCTCGGGCTTCCGGCCCCGTCGCGGTCGCTACGTCGTGCCG
>WOR8_10001657_pt1 | contig 29468 bp, 36 predicted proteins | sample DeeMarSeWOR38_10_FD_19890 | JGI IMG/M metagenome (IMG submission 19890) | reverse complement strand
CCTCGTCCAGCTTCACCTTCGGGAGCGCCCACGAGGGGTACTCCCAGCGGGGGCTCCGCACGCGGTCGAGCAGGTCGGCCACCTGCTCCTGCGGCGTCGGCGCCGGAGCATCGGAGATTGCGAACGGCCCGGCCGCTCCGACGATGCTCTCAGTCTTCGCCCCCTCGGCTCGCTTCATGACCTGGACGACGATCTTGTTGATGCCGTCGCCCTTGGCCAGGTTGAACGTGTCGCGCTCTTTCAGGTGCTTCATGTAGCGCACCCACAGCGCTGTCTTGCCGGCTTGCTTGTTGATGCGGCCCTGGACGATGAGCTTCGCGCCGGTCTCGAACGGTTCGATGCTCATCACGTGGAGCGTCGAGTGCTTGTCGATGCCGAATTTCTTGTTCCCCTTCACGACCCGAAGCGTCTTCGGCATGCCGGCGGCCACACCCTCGTCCAGCGACTCGCCCATGCCTCTGGACTTGAGGCTCTTGAGCATGGCCGCTCCGAGATGCTTTCCGAGCCGGGCCGGGTCTTCGCCCTTCATGTTCCACGTCTTGCGGGCTCCTGTGGCCTGGACGTAGTGGCCTCCCGAGCCGGGCTTGTCCTTTGCCAGCCAGGTGCCGTCGATGAAGAAGCGGGACGCGACTGGCAGCGCGCCCTTCGGTCCGAAGCCCTGGACGACGAGGTGCTGAGTAAACTCCGTGTCGGCCGGGGACAGGCGGACCTCGTGCTTCCCCCGAAGCTGGCTCATGCCGGCCTTCACGGTCTGGTGAAGCGCCCGAAGGAACGTCATGTACGGGCTACCCTCGGAGTAGGCCGGATGCCGGGCCTCGTCCAGAGACCAGTGGGAGCGGCCCCTGCCGGGCATGAGATTGCGGGCTTCTTCCAGTAGGTTCGCCATCGTCGTCTCCTACGCCGTGACCGTGGCCTTGATCCGTGCCGCCCACTTGACTCGGCGGGGGTTCGGATGCGGCCTGATCGCGTCGATCTCTTCTACCACATTGGTCGCCAACTTGAACATGGCGGCCTTGTCTTGATCGTCGTTCGTGCGGTCGGGATGGCACTCCAGAGCGAGGGCTTTGTAGGCCCGCTTGACTCGCTGCTTCAAGGCGTCAAGGGCTCGCTGTGAGGTCTGGGCGCGCTGGAGGTCTGCCCGACTCACGCCGAGCCGGCTCATCACATCCACGATCTGCGCGTCCGAGTAGTCCATCACATACGAACCTGCTTCTGGACGCCCTGGACCTGCCCCCGGAGGTGGTCGATGTCCCGCGCCTGCTCGGTGTGCCCGGCGAGCTTCAGAGCGCTAGAGAGCGAATTGAGCACCTGCACGGAGGTCTTGAATTGCCGGAAGATGACCGAGACCGAGGGAGTTTTCACCTCGTGGGCTCGGACGTCCTTCATCCGCTTGGCCTTCTTCTTTCGCTCTGTGAGGGCTTGGAGCGCCGCCCTCTGCTCCTCAGTGAACACCATGATCACAGCCTCAGATAGAGCCCCGTCCACTCCGTGAACAGGGGTTGCAGTTGGTCGAACATGATCCCGGAGTAGGTCTTGACCTTCTTCACCTTGGTCCCGCCGCCGCTGATGGCCGAAAACTCCATGTCGTAGGTGTCGTCGCCACGGAGCGTGATCTTCACGTAGTTGCCCTTGGAGCGCTTGCGGTTCGGGAATTGGAAGGAGAGGGCGTTGCCGTGGTCGATGAAGTGCTTCGCGCCCAGCATCGCCTTCAGGCGCCCGGGGCCGCCCATCTGCTTCAGGATGGTGCCGGCGACCGACTCCTCTTGCCGTTCGACGCTCTCCGTCTTGAGCTTGTAGGGGTGCGGCATGATCGAAACCCGGTAGCCGGGCGTCCCGGTCTTGCCCTTGATCTTGTCGATCTTGACCGTGGCCTTCTTCATGGCCACAGACGCAGAGTACAGCTTGTCGGCCCGCTCCCACTCCTCGGCCTCGCTGGCGTACCCGGACTCCTCGTGAAAGAACCCGACCCATTCCCACATGACGTCTTTCTTCAGGTCTTGCAGGGACATTTTGGACTTGCCAACGATGTCCTGGGGGTCGCGGATGTAGGAGACATTGCTGTGCCGGGCCATCATGGCACCCACCACCATGCCGGCCAGGTTCTCGGCCTTGAGCGTCTTGGCGTTGGATGGGTGCACGAGATGGAGATTGACGTACCCCTTCTTGAGCGCCTCTTGGTGGGGCTTCCCCATGAGGCCCCACTGCTTCAATTCTTCCAGCGGCTCCGCATCCCAGGGGGTGCCCTCGACCTTCGGGGCTGCCTTTGCGCCGTGCTTCTTCAGGAACGCCATGAGAGCTTTCGGATCGGCGTCCTTGGGCTCGACCGAGGTGAGGATGCCGCCGAACCGCGCCGCCTGGTCCTCCAACTCGACGCCGTGGCCGACCTTCCGGTACATGAGGTAGCGCACGTCGGTCGGCTTCATGACCTTGACGGAGAACGCCTTGGCCAGCACCCCGAGCATGGGATCGGCCGCAGCCTTCTCCATGAGCGACGGACCGATGCCGGTCATGCGCTCGAATTCTTCGATGAGGTGGTCCATCACAGCCTCCGGAGCATGGCCGCCAGCCGGCGCCGCCTCTCGGCCCCGTCCTCGACCTGACTGATCCGTTCGAGTTGCTCTCGGTCCGTGTCCGCTCGGACCTTGGCTTCGATACGCGCGACCGTGGCCTCTTCCTCGGCCTGCGCGACTCGTTCCTTGATCCGCTCGTCAATGGGAGGGAGGGGCTTCGGGTCGAGCGGGTCCGGCTCAGGAGCTTTCCTGACGAAGAGGCCGCGAAGCAGGAACGCGATGACGAGGAGCAACACCCCGCCAACACTGATGATTACCCACTTGGATCGCTTCCAGAATGCCTTCAGACGCGCCTTCATCGGCCCCCTCTAACGTTGCGATCATACATCGAAACGTCTTGGAAGGATAGCCGACGAGGGCTCTCAGAACAAGGCGAGTTGCCGAGCTATGGCCGCGCCGTCTCTCGGCTTGGCCAACGGTTCGATGTGGTCCACGCGCTCGCTCAGACCGTACTCTCGCAGCCTCTCACGCACGCCCGGAACCTCGTTCTGAGAGATGGCGATGACAACCCATCCGGCCGTGGGGTCGATCTCCGTCCCCTTGCCTGACGAATGGATGCGGCCGATTGCCTTCGCCTTGAATCGAAACGCTGCCAGGCTCTCGTCGGTCTCGCAGTCCGAGACCCGGAGGAAGTACCACGCCATCGTCCGTCCCCACCGGAGCTTTCGCCCCGGCTACTTGTAGTGCTCCAGCGCCCGTCTTGCCAAGTCAGCCACGTGCGGGTCACGTCGGTTCCCGCTCGACTTGAACAGGCGCTTGGCCTCGTCCCATGTGGCGAGCAGAACACGCTCCGTCTCCGCAGTCGGATGCGGTCGCCCGCCAGTCTTCACAGCGAGGAAGAAGTGGGTGTAGGAGAACCCGCCTTCCTTCTTCCCCAGGTAGGCGCCCTTGCCCGAGAGGATCTTCACACGGAGGCCGGTCTCCTCCCACACCTCTCGGATAGCTGCCTGTTTCAGCGACTCGCCCTTGTCCACTCGGCCCTTCGGAAACGCCCATGGGCCGTAGTTGTTCGAGGGCTTGATTATGTAGCAGTGCTCGTGATCGTCCATGGAGTCCAGGACGACGCAGCCGGCCGAGGTCCACTTCTTTATGGGCTTCGGTTCCTTCTTCACGAGGAGCGAGCCCGGGTGCGCTTTCGAGGCCGCTTTCGCGTCGGCCCGGTGCACGACTGCTATGTGGTACGTCCCCCCGGTGACGATGTGCATGTGCCCGGGTGCGAGGCTGACTCCGATCGCCTTCAGGCGGTCGAGAAACTCCTGCACCGTCACCTTGCGCTTCTTCACCTTCAGGGTGACGAGCGCCGGGTCTTCTTCCTTGGACTTTGGGTCATGATAAGGGTGGACCCAGATGCGGGTCGGGAAGTCGTACTTGGCCTTGCCCTTGTACTCCGGGTCCGGCTGGTGAGGCTTCAGGGGCTTGAGCTTGAACCCACCCTTCTGAATGTCCTGCGCCTTCCCGCCGATCGCCTTCGCGATCTGCCCCAGCTTCATCCCCAGCATGCCGAGCGGCGGTGGCTCGTATGGCTTCTTCGGCACGGCGTCACCACGCGAAGACGACGAAATCGTTGCCAGCACCACGGATGGCGATGCCAGCCTCGTACACGTTGTCCATGTGAAGCTCGGAGTTTGCCGACACCTCACCGTGGTCGTTGACGCCATCGAAAGAGAAATAGATCGGCGTTGCGCCCTTGTTGATGATCTTGATCGAACCGGACCAGATCATCGGCTCCGGGTCGTCCCCGCTCTGGCCTGTGCCTGCCGGGTTCGGCGGGACGACGTGAGGGCCGCCGTAGTCGGGAGCCGACACATCCTCACCTGGCCGCACGTTCGGGAGCGGCGTGAACGGGTTGGCGCCGGCCAACTGGTGCCACAGGTAGGCCCGGTCCGCGTAGGCGGCCGTGGCCGTGGCAGCCACGTAAGCTCTGATGCTTCGCGTACCTGAAGCCACTCGCGGGGGCCATCCGGTTGGAAAAGGCATGTCAGTCCTCCCTGATCGCTATCGCGATGGCCTTCGCAAAGAGTTGAGCCACCGTCATGTTCTTGCGAGCCGCCGCGTCGGAGAGCGCCTTGTAGGCTTCCATGGGGAGCGGGATCATGATCCAGTCCGCCCCCGGCTCCGGGGCCTGCTCCGCCTCGGCTTCGATCTGGTCGATGTCTGCTGCGACTGCTCTGATCGTCATCCCCTGAAACCTACCACTTCAAGGGATTGTACGACAAGCGTTAGGGTGCGCCACGCTTGGGAAGCCAGTGGCCCATGTCCCACGAGTCGTAGGGTCCACCGGGTGTGCTGCCACCGATACGAGGGCGCTTCTGCCAGGCTGCGCCGGCCTTGCGCCATTCGATGGCCATCTCCAGGAGTCGCCAGTCCTCGGGGGAGAGGTCGAGTGGGTCCACCCCGGAGATTTCGACAGCCCTCTTCAGGATGTCGGACTCGTCCATCTCGGGGTGCTTCGGGATGAGGTCGGAGGCGTGCTTCCAGACCACCTCGGCGGTCTCCGTCCGGTAGGGCCACGCTTGCTGGGCTCCGTCCCGGTTCATCGGGGCGAGCGTCTGCGTGATGCTGCCGTAGGGCGCCTGGAAGCCCCTCCAGGACGCGGAAGACCTGGTAGGGCTGGGAGCCCCTAGAGTCTCCTCCAGGGCCTTCAGGAGCCGCTCCCGGCTCATGGCAAGAGCCCTGAGCCGCCAGACCAGGCCGCCGCGCACTGCTGGTGCCAACTGAGGAAGCCGTCTAGCGCGAGCCGGATGTTGCCGGATGGGAACAGCGCTTCGATGTTGATGTCGCACGTGGTCATCACGCACAGGACACCACCGCCGCGCTGGCTGAATCCCCCCTGGCCACCGTACAACTCGATCTCAGAGCCCGGGATGTTGAGCAGGAGCTTGTGAGGCGGCTTGGTGATCGGAACCCCAACCTCGGCGTTCTCGCCGTACCGTGGGATGAGGAATCGTCGGAGCCAGACCAGCATGCCCGGGATGTAGGGGTTGCGGTCGCGGACGCCAGCCGCTTGAAGCCGAGTGTAGGTCGCGTCCACTGCCCCATCGACCGAGCGAAGCCGCTCCGTGGTCCCGGGCGGGAGTGTTTGGTCTCCAGATGTCCCGCCCACGGACGCCAGGCCGCCGCCCACGGAGAAGTCGATCGTCTCCTGAGCGGCCATGTGGTCCACGTCGGTCGAGAAAACTGCCGTAAAGGCGATGGTGCGCTCGCCCGAGCCGGTCCATTGGTACAGGGGGACGGAGCCGCCAGGAAGGAGCCGCCAGGAACCTCTTTCGGCTGGTACCCTACCTGTTTCGTGTCGGAGATCGACTCGGGGAAATACTGGAATTTGCGCCACTGCGGGACGCCGGCCGCTAGCTCGGGGCGATCATCGTCCCCTAGCTCAGTCAGGTAGACCTCGCTCCGACGTATGGCGGAGACGCTCTCAATCCCCGCTGCCAGCGTCCCCAGAGTCGGCACTCAGCCCTCCGGCCTAGTCGGCGTGGTACGCCTTGGTGTGGCTCTTGGCCGGAGCCTTGAACCCGCGCTTCCCGCCGGCCTTGAAGATGTTCTTGTGCTTCGCACGCCACGCCTTGTAGCGCTGGTTGTAGCCCTTCTTGTACCCGCGCTTGATCTCGACGTGCTTGATCACCTGCTCGCCCTCGGCGTTCTTGCCGGTGCAGAGGCAGTGATAGTTGCTGCAACGGCAGCGCCAGATCTTCTTGCGCTTGCCCGGAGTTTTCGTGCTCGGGCCGCGCAACTTCGCGACGTTCTTGGTCGTCGGCCCGAGGCGCTTCCCGGCCTTGATGTTCTTGAACGGGTTGCGCTTGGTCGGGCCGGCGTGGCCGTGCGTCTCGCGGGAGTGCGCGTGGGTGTCGTGCGGCGGGGTCTTCCCCGGCTTGTGCGCCTTCCCTGTCTTGATCCCCCGGAGCGTCTGCCGGACGTGCTGCGTCACGTCGGGGTGGTGCCCGGCCGCCGGGTCATGAGACGCCTTGATCCGCGCGATGACCTTGGCCCTCTGAGCCTTGGTCATGCCCTCGATCTCATGAAGCTCCTCGGACCCGTGAAGGTCGAGAATGTCCCGAACGTCCTCCACGAGACCCATGATCGTTTCGTAGCTTTCCACTTCTCGGCCTCCTTCACGACGCCTTGATCAGGGCGAGAGTATCATACACCCTAAGCCGCGCCTAGCTCCTGTAGCTGCATGTCCCAACTCACGGTGTCCACGACGAACACCTCCACGACCGAAGCCTCGAAAGTCGGGTCTTGCTTCACCACCTGCGCGGCACTCCGAGAGCGGCCAGCGGCATCGAAGGTGAAGGTAACAACCCCCTTCCCTCGACGCCGTGTGCCGACGAACATGCCCGGACGGACAGCCCGGAGCATCATGGCGCTCATCCGCGACTTGGACGGGGAGAACCGCTCACGAAAGGCTGCCCAATCCATCGCGACGGGCTCTGCCTCTCGGTCGGGGACGAATTTCCCCTCCCGGAGGTGCGCCTGCCGCAGGACAAACTCAGACATTCGCCCCGACCTTCCGCAGGGCCTCCGTCGCCTGGGCAAGGTACTGCCCCGCGTCGGTGTCGATGGCCTCCACGATCGGGTAGAGGTTCTGCATGACGGCGAAGGCGACACGGCGAGTGTCCTCCCGCAGGTCTCCGCCGACCACGGCCGGGAGCGTCTCGCACTGAGCCGCCACGGCACGCGCAGAGGGAAGCAGGTTCCGAAGATCCGGCCGCGCCTGGTTCGACGCCTCGTGCTTCCACCGGGCGAATGGTCCCGGAGCGAGCACGCGGCGGCGTACCTCTTTCAGTAGGTCTCCCATCGGTCCTCCAGGCGCGGGAACGATCCCGCAGAGGAAGTAGGTTCGCTCAGGTCGGAGCTTTCGCTCAGACGGCCGAGACGAACAACTCCTCGACGTCGCGGACGTTGGCCTGCGCGCCGATGGCGAAGGTCACGATACCCGCCTGGACCAACTGGCTCCACTCGACCTGGACCGGCAGTCCCCGCGCCATCTGCGACCGGCTGTACCGGAAGTCCTGCGGCTGCATGGGCAGCGTCACCGCGTCCCGAGCCCCGCCGTTCTCCGTCAGCACGCCGACGAGATCGAAGGGGTACGGCAGCGGGTAGTTGCGGTGGGTCGCCTCGGAGGGGTGGTTCCCACCGGGCAGCGACACGCCGTCCTCACCGACAGCCGGGTCGTTGATCGGGACCGCGAGTTGGTTCGTGACTGTTACGAGCATGAGAACCTCCCTATGGCTGCTAGCCTAGCTCTCCGTTCAATGAGCCTAGTGTAACTTCGATCGTCGCGTCAAGCCACCCGAATCAGTCCCCGACCGCCATCACCGTAATCTCCGTGTCCACGGTACCGCCGTTCGTGGCGAACAGGTCGGTGATCCCAGAGGTGGACATGACCAGGTGGGCTTCCGAGGCGCCTGGAAGCGGCTCGACCGTGATCGGCTCTCCGCCGATCGCGTTTTTCTTGACCGTGATGGCCCCCAGCGTCTCGGTCGGGTCTTTCGCGTTCGTGCGGATGAGCACGAACCTGGCCGCCGAGATTTCGGTCAGCATCACCGACACGTCGGTCACGCCGGCCGCCAGAAGCGTCTTGCGAACACCGCCTTCGCCGGAGTCGTCGTCCAGCACCTCGTAGGAGACGTTCCCCAGGTCTTTCTCCTCGGCCGAAGTGGAGGAGACCGATGCTTCGATCTTGTATCGGATGCGTACACTCATGATCGCCTCCCTACTCTTCCACGAGACCGGCCCGAATGGCAAGCCGCTTCAAGAGATCGTCCTTCTCCGCTGGCGTGAGGTCCGCGAACACCTTCCCCTCCAGCGCCTCCCGTGCCTGCTTCTCTTCCCGCTCGCGGCGCCCTACTTTCTCGGCCCTCGTGACATGGGACGGTATGTCCGTCGTCAGCTTAGGTGTGCGTGCCATCTGTCACTCTCCTGTCCCGAAGGTCTGAGCGAGAACCCGCTTCCACTCCTCGGCCTCTTCCGTGCCCAGCTCTTGGATCATCACGGGCTCCACGGCGGCTGGTTCGCCGGCCGCTGCGCGTTCCATCGCCTCGGCTCGGACAGCGGCTTGCCGCCTCACCATGTCCTTCATTTGGGATGGGGAATCTCCATCACCCTCTCGGGCATGCAGTTGATAGAGCACCCCTTCCACGTCGTCCAGCGTCTCTGCCCCGGGCGGAACCCGAAATGAGAACAACAAGGCCACATGCGTATAAGGACCGTCCGGCTCGAATTCGTATCGAGCGGCGGGAAAGTCCCCTCCCACCTGATCGATGAGCAGGTCCAACTCGCCGCCGGAATCGAGCACGAGGTAGCCACATACCCCGACCTCTTCCGTCTCGTGGCCTGTGGCGGCGAATTCAAAGTCCCCCGGAGGATCGTACTGGATGCCTTCCCATCGGACCTCACCCTCGAACGTGATCGTGAGCGCCATCCCGGACTGCTCGATCCCAGGCTTGTAGAGGTATCGCCCAGAGCTATACGACTTGACCGTGCGAATGTTCATGTCCCACCTCTATGCCTCTCGACCCAGGACCACGATCGAGTAGTTTGACGTCGCCCCGGCAAAGTCGATCTGATACGACCCAGCGGCCGAGTACCCTTCCATCTGGAGGGTGTTCGGTCCGGTCTCTGACAGGTTGACGATGTGGCTGATAAAGAAGGAGGTTCCCACAGCACAGATGCGGCTGTCTTCGATGGTGTCGTCAAGCGTGATGTCCAGGATCTTGCTGTCCACGCCGTTCACCACAATGTTGGAGATGCCCTCTTCCTTGTGGATCGTCACCGAGCCTAGCCCAGCCTGAAAGCGTGCCCACGCCTTGGGGACAAGCGGGCCTTTGATAAGGTTCAGGTCCGTATTGAGGTTGACACCGAAGATCTTCACCCATCCGAAGAAGTCGAATGGAGTCCCACCACTCTGGTCGTAGTAGTAAAGCTCCATTGCGCCATCGTTCGTGATGTAGAGGAGCGAGGCGTTCTCCGTGCTATCGTCCAGGTTCCAACCGCCAGAGCCAGCAAAGAGACTCTGGTCCCACGAGGCGTTCTGTACGATGAGCATCGCCGTGGTCGAGCCGGTCCCCCAGAGCTGGCCGTAGATCCGAAGACCGGCCCACCCGGAGATTTCCGAGAGAGCCTGAAGCAGGTTCGTGTAGTAGCAGGTCGCGCCGTCCGCCGTCTCCATGCTGATCCGGGGGAATTCGGCCTCTTCCTCCGTATCGACTATGCCGGTCAACTGGAGAGCGCCCTCTTGCAGTCGATGGACGAAAGGCTCATCGTCCAGGCGCCGCCACCGATAGCGGTTGATCCCCGGCGTGATGTTGTCGAATTTGTGAATCTGAAGGATGCCCTGGACGAACGTGGAGAGGTTCTGCGTGATGCCGAATTGGATGACGTTCGCCTCTGCGATCCCAAGCTGGCCGACGACGTGGCCCCCGTTCGTGAGCCCGTCCTGGATCGATGAGTATGGAATCGTTGGAGGTCCGTTCTCGACCCAGATGCGGATGTCATCGAAGGCAAGCGCCTGCCCGACAGCGGCCGGAGTCGGCAGGTCGTAGACCACGATGGACGGCACGCACCAAGCGATCCCGCTCGGCGTGTCGGGGACTTCGATGTACTGGTCGATCCGCGTCCAGGTGAAGGTTCCATTGAGGGCCTTGTCCTGCGCCACCCGGAAATTGAGGTAGCTCAGGTTCGCCCCGTAGAAATTCAACTGGACGCCCATCGACCCGGCCGCACCGATAGTCGGCCAGCTTTCCCCGCGTATCCAGTAGGACACACGGAGCAACTGTCCTGGCTGGACAGCGATGATTCGGTCGGTCGGGATGATGCTGATCGTCGTCACCCCGGTTCCCTCCATCCGAAGGTCGTACTGACCGACATAGGGGTTCGAGGAGTCGATCGACCATGAATGCTGCGGCAAGAGGTACTGCGTGTCCCAATGCGGCACGTACCCGCGATCTGCGGCCACGAACGATCCCGGCCCAGCCGCAAGCTCGAAATTGCCGTTCTCTACGACTTGCTCCCACGGCATAGCGTCAGAGCCAACGTGGTCCCACGCGAGCGTGCGGAAGGTGGGCCGAATGTCCGTTGACGCGATGGCCCCACCACTCGGTACCGTGACCTTTCCGAGGACGATCAACTCAGGCCGCTCGGCCGCTCCCGAGAATTCATCGGTCGGGTCGTACTCGTAGGCCCTGATCTCCGCGTAGGTGGTGACGGCAGTGGCGTACTCCGCGAAGATTGCGATCACCACCTCTTTGCTGTCGAATGCCGTCAGGTCGAGATCGAAGTCCCCACCCGTCCGCCGCAGCCGCAGCGTGTAGCCATCGGCTGTCGTGTAGGCCGCGATATGATCGTTGTCCGCCGGGTCCGCCGCTACCTTCACCTTGTAGTTGGTTCCGTGGTACTCCAGCCGGAAGCCACGATGGACGCCCTGCGGCGTGATGCCGGTGAGCATCTGGTCCAGCCCGGCTGTCAGAAGCGGTTCCTTGTAGCGGACCTTGATCTCGGCGTCGGCAAATTGTTCCAAGAACGTAGGCATGCTAACTCCTGTCCGCGTTGATCTTTACAGTGAAGGTCCGCTGGACGCCAGGATTCTTCTCCACACGAGGGAAAGTGCCGTAGACGACCATCTCTCCCGACGAATTGAAGAGGCCGATCTCGTAAAGCTCCAGCGTCGTCGCAGGCGGCTCTGCGAAGTCCAGGAAGCACGTCACCTCCAGCGTCGTGTTCCCCGTGAAAGCGAAGTTGACCAGCACCAGCGCCTTGGCGAAGGTAGCGCGGGACGTCACCGGGTAGTCGGACGGATTCGCATCGCAGTCTAGCTCCACGAGCGTCGGCCCCCGGTTGTTCCCAGGCCCGGGATCGGTCGGGTCACGCGGAACCTGGCCGCCGGGTGTGTTCTCCCAGCCGCCCTCCCCGACCTGAAATTCCGTGATGAAGTCGAGGGCCGTCGTCTGCCCCCACCCCTCCATGAGGCGCTGCCTCCCGATGTCCGTCACCACTCCTTCGATGTTCACAGGCATGTGCTACCTCACGGCGAATCCACGGTGGCTGTCAGGTTGAGGCTCGCGTTCACCTCGAACCCGTAGTTTTCGATCACCTCGACGTGCTTGGGCGTCCCCTGCGCTATGCGGTCTCGGAGCCTCTCCAGACCCTTCTCCATGAGGTAGGGCGTGCTGGCCTCCACGAGCACCTTGTTCGATCGGCAGTAGTCGCACGTCATCTGCTCCGGGCAGAGGTACTCCAGGCTCGCCGCGCCGATCGCCGGGGGCTCTGTCGCGACCACTGTGAATTCGTAGGAGAACATCGCCCATACGAGCGAGCCGTTGTTCACATCCGGAGTCGTCGGGGAGTCGTAAGGGGCAAGGTCCACGTTGTTCGCGTCGATGTAGGTCTCGATCACGAATTGCCGGTTGTTCCCGGAACCGCTCTCCGAGACGATCAGCCGCTTGCCCTCGTCGGTCGCCACAAAGGCCGGAGCCGTCGTTGTGAACCGGCGCGGAGCCGTGAGAGCCCCGTCGTTTCCAGTGGCGTCCGGGTGCAGAACGCGCCAGTGAAGGGTGCCGCTCGAATCGCTCAGAATCGAGTTAGCGACCTGAAGGGTGCTGTCCCCGATGACCGCTGAGATAAGATGCGCCCGGTTGTTGCTCGGGTGGACCGAGTTTTCGATGAGGAGCACCCGGCCGACGTCAGCCGATGTGAAGTCATCGAACCCCCCGCCCGCGATGAAGTTGCGAATGAAGAAGGGCGGGGTGTGTCTCAGGAAGCCCTGCGTGCCGCTGTGCCGCTCGTGGAGCGTCGGAACGCTCTCCAGGAAGTAGGAAGCAGGGTCGCTGTCCGTGAGCCTCCAGCGGCCCCCTCCGAGCCCCACAGCCACCTCGAAATCACCTCGTCCGTCCACCGTGTAGATCGACGGGAACGCTGCCGGGCCGGACGGGTTGACCGCCGTGATGAAGATGCGGCCGTCTGCGGAGTCCCCAGGCCCCAAGAGCGTGCTCCATGGAGAGGGAGATTGCTCCCAGCAATACTTGTCCACGACGAACACGCCTGCCCCTTTCAGGTAGGTCATCAGATCGTGGTTGATCTCGTCGTGGAAGGGGAGCAGCGGGGCCTGGTCCGCGTACAGCCGGACGATGTGCCATTCGAGCGCGCCGTTGTTCGGGTCCGCTGTCCCGGTCATCGTGTCCACGGAGCGGAATTCGACCGTGTAGGCGTCGATGTACCTGTTGATCGTGTAGAGCCCGTCGTTCGTCCCACCACTCGAACCGAAGACCTGGACCTGCCGCCCGACGTCCCCATCCCAGAAGGCTGCCGTTGGAGAGGAGAATTGAACGAGGAGCCCCACCTTGTCGAGGCTGCCGTCCGTCCCGGAGCGCCCATCTGCGGACTCCCCCACATCGAACGTGTCGGCGCCGGCAGCATCCACCGCCTCGTATAGCTCCTGGCTCACGCGGTAGAGCCCACGGACCTCGGCCGTGAACCCGGTCAACTCGGCCAGGTACTTGTAGCAGTCCTCGTGCCCCTTCATCCCGATCCAACGGGACACGGACTCGACCCACCGCCGCTGCCAGGCTTCCTCTTCGCGGTTGTCGATCTTGATCCCGAAGTCCTGGGCGAGGTACTGAAGCAAACTCGGCGCCCGGACCTCCACCTGCGTCTCGTCCCCAACGTCCGTAGGGGCTCGCAACCACCACCGGCTGGACGCCGCGCTGACATTCAACGTGGCATCGACTTCGATCTGATTGGCCGACAGCACCGACAGCACCTCGTAGGTGCCGTTGTTGCCAAAGGGATCTCCGGGGATGTGAATGGTGAGGAGCTTGCCCTCATCGTCGTCTGTGAATGACGCGGCCACCGACTCGAATACGGCCGGAGGGCCACCCACGATGACGTCCCCGTCGTCGTCTTCCTGCTCCACGGCCCCGCGCAGGGTAGCCGAGCCGATGAGGACCAACTCGGGATCACGCAGGAGAGCCCAGACGAGCGTGCCCGTTGGCTCTGCCACGAGGTCGAGGGAGTCGAGGATGCACTCGTTCGCACTGAGCACGTCCACGATCTCGAATTTCCCCTCGTTCGTGTCCGGGTAGACCGTGTTGTAGATAGAGAGCCGGCGCCCGATGTCACGCGACGTCAGAGCCAGCGTCGGGGAGTAGAACCGGAGCGTGGTACTGATCGACCCATCCGTGCCCTCACGTAGCGTCAGGAGCTTGCGCTCGGAGGACTCCGGCTTGAACAGCGCTCGCGATAGGACCGTGAAGTCCGCGAACCCATCCGAGAGAATCCAGCCCGGAGTGATCGGGTCCACGTCCCCTCCGATCACCTGCACGCGCGTCTCCACCTCGGTCGAGGCTTCCGTCTCTCGTAGCTCCCACCGAAGCGGGCCGGCGTCCGTCGCCAGCGGCGGGTTGGTCAGAACCTCTTTCGGGCTGACGATGCTTGTCACGACGACCGAGCGGTTGTTCGTCGCGATAGATGAGCCCGTGACCGTGATCTCTTTCGTAACGTCCGCGAAGGTGAACCGCCCACGCCGCGTTGTGAAGACACCCCCGGCCGCTACGCTGGCGAGCACGCCCTGTTGCTCGACTGTGCCCTTGATCGTCTCGACGCGACCTAGCCGGATCAGCGTCGTGTCGTTGTACCTGGTCCGCACTGCCTGGGGATCACGCAGGTCTGCGAAGCTAGCGATCTTCTCTCGCAGGTTGTCGAACGACACCCCTTGAGCCTCGGCATACCGGCGGAAGTAGTCGCTGTTCTCCAGGTCGGCTGTTCGGTAGATTTCTGGGGCCGTCAGAAACAGCACTCGCCTGGACCAGTTGAATTGGCCAAAGGCTGCTGCTCCGAACGATCCTGCTCCGAATCCAGGCATTCCCTACTCCTACGCCGACACGTATACGATGCTCTCCACACCGTAATTCGTGCACTCACCGAACGTCCCTGGCCCCGGGTAGCTCGCCCCCGTCGTGTCCGGGTCCGTCGTCTGCCAGAACACCCACTGCGCCGAGATGGTGTGCCACGCCCGGTTCAAAGTCTGGGCGTTGTATCCTCCCCCTCCCCCTGTTCCATAGGGGTCGTAGTAGGCCGCGTCTAGATCGTAGGAAGTGTTCCCGTGATGGTCTGGCGGCCTCTCGAACAGAACGTCCCACGTCGCCATCTCATCCGGCGTGTGGGCCGGAGGGAAAGCGTCAAGGTCGCTCATCTCTATGAAGTACACGCCCATCTACGCCACCGCCGTAAAGCCCGGCCACTTCCAGCACACGCCGTTCTCGAAGTGGAAGTAGTAAGCTCCCACGTCCCACGTGCCGGCCCCTGCCTCCGTCGCCCCACCTGCGTTCTCGTAAGTCACCTGCGTCCCGGAGATGTAGCTCGTGATGACGAACGTGCCATCGTTCCCCGGCGTCGTTGCTCCGGTGATCGTGATCTCTCGCCCCACCATATCAGCCGTGAACAGAGCCTCATTCGAGGTGAAGGTGATGGTCGAGCCGGCAAGCGTGAATTGGCTGTTCGTCCCGTCCACCGATCCGAAGGGTGTCCACTCGTTGAGGTTCGACCGACACGCCCAGAGCGCGTCCTCCAGGTCAAACTCCTTCTCGGAGTAGTGACCGTAGCCCCCTTCAACATCCCTGAGCACGATCGGTCGCTGGAGAAACTCGTCTCCAGAGAACGGATTGGCTTTGTTGTCGCTGTCCTGGAATGTGACCTCCGACGTGTTCCAGAACCCGAGCGCAGCCGGAGGCATGATGTTCTCGTCGGTCCCGCACGCCCCATCGTAGGAGAAGACGTTGAACCCGACCTCGTTCCCACCGGACAGCGCCCCGTTCCGCTTGGCCATGTGCACGAAGCTCTCGCGAGCCGTGTGTAGCGCGTCGGTTCCGGTGATACCGAACAGCCCCATCGCATTCTGCGTGCTCTCCGTGACAGACCGGAGGGCTAGCGAGACAAACTCCCCTCCGCTCGCCACCATCGCGTAGAGACGGCCGTGCGTGTCGCCGGACCTCCCCCCGTTCCCAACGAGATACCAGCCGTCCGTCGTGTTGATGTTGGTCCAGTCATAGAGCGCCCCGCGAGGACGAAGCGTTGACGGATCGTATTCGAGGATGTGCCCGTCCATCGGCGTGAATTCTGCCTCGATAGGGCTGCTCCACGTCTTGATACACCTCGGCGTCGAGCCATTGTTCGCGCGGTGCCTGAAGAAGAGACGCCACTTGCTCGCGTGCGGGCTCTCCAACCCCCACCCGGCGCCCGACTCAGAGGCGCTCACATAGTTGGACGTAGGTGCCTGAGACAGGTCGATGAGCCGCCACGCCAGCGTCCCGACTGCCGTGTTGATCAGTTGCTCGGAGCCGCCCATGCGAAGCGTCAGAACCGCGTTCCCCGCGTTGACGGAGCCGACCTCGTAGGCCCCAGAGTTTCCGAGATTGTTCGGGTCGTAGAAGACCAGCACCTTGCCGATGTCTCCGACGACGAACGTGTAGCCAGCCGACGAGAATTCGTCCCCGTTCTGGACGTCGCCATCCGAGCCGCTCTGGTCCAGTCCTCGGTACTCGAACCAGCTTCGGAAGATGTTGATGTCGTCCAGGTAGAGGTTGCCTCCCGTCGCGTTGTTGTCCAGCACCCGGAGGTAGCGCGTACCGCTGGCCGCCGTCGTGAACGTGAAGTCGTAGCGGGTCCAGGTGCCTCCGTTGTCTGGGATCGTTCCGACGTTCGTGAAGGAACCCGTGCCAGTGTCCACGTCCACGTTCCACGCGGACCCGGTGTTGTTACTCGCCCACAGCGCGATGCGGTAGACCTCCGAGTTTTCCATGCTCGTGAGCGCCGAGGACCGCACCCCGTCATCCGCGTTGCCCTGGGAATCCACTTCCAGGCCGTTGTACCCTTGGTGTTTCGTGACCGAGGACTTGGCGAGCACGGCCGGGCCTGTCCCGAGAGCGAGCCATGAGGCGGTCCCGGTCTCCTCCATATCACCGTCCGGGCAGTGGTCCGGAACGTTATCCTGCGTGTCGCACTCCCAGAGCCACTGCCAACCCATCACACGGAGGAAGTGGAACAGGATGTAGCTGCTCACCATGAGGTTTGCGTCATAGTCCGCAGCCGGGTAGCGCGGGAATTGAAGGTCTCGTATGTAGTGCAGCATCGTTTCGCCTCCCTAGCCCGCGTCGATGATCGGCCTCGGATCGTTCACGCCGTTTCGGGGGAACACCCCGCTCTCATTGTGATGCAGCCAAGCCCCTGCCGGGTCCATCGGCCGCCACGCCTCCCAATAGAAATTCGTGTACCGGAAGGGGTGGCGACCTCGGAAGTACCCACCGTTCGCCCCAGCCATGTAGACCCATGGCTTGACGAGTTGAGCTTTCCCCTTCACGGTGCGGCACAGCGTGTTGATGTTCTGCCGGGAACCCACGGTCAGCGTCCCTCGGCACACCGAAGCCACGTACCCGGTGACTTGGCCGATCCCACCGTCGTCGTAGAGCATGAACAGGTTGCTCATGTCCCCGTTCGTGATATTCCAGATGTCGGCTCCGCCGGCCGACGTCATGAAGCCGGGGTACAGATCCTCCGCCACCGTGTCCTCAAGCTCCCCGAAGAGGAGCCCCCACCAGACACCTCCGGCGTCCGTCCGCCAGAATATGAACGCCGTAGACCCGCTGAAGTAGGCGTTCCACCTGGCCCGGCGATCCGAGGATGACATTTGAGCCTGCCACGCCTGCGTCGGGTTGTTCGGATAGTCGCCTCGCGGGTGCGCTTGGAAGTCCGCGTAGTAGTCCGTCGTGGGCTTGCCGAGGTACGCTTGGTTGTTCCCCGTGGGCGGGTCCATCACAACGTACTCTGCCCCTCCGAGGAGCGTCCCGGCCCCCCAATTGAAAACTCTCCCGGTCATGCCGGTGTCCGAGATCCAGTTGTCCGGCGGCGGGTACTCCACCTCGATTTCGTTGTCACTGTGGACGACGGCGATGCGGTACACGCCCCGGTTCTGATCGTCGTCGGTCACGCCACCATAGAGGGTGATGGCGTACCCCTCGTAGCCGGTGAAGCCGCCTGTGACCGACGTGATGCGTCCGGGGCTCGCCGGGTTGACCACGCAGTCCGTCAGGCTCAGAACGATGTTCGCGTCCCACGTTGCGCCGTTCGAGATCGTGTTCTGCGTCCAACGCCCTGCCAGGAATAGCTCACGCATGAGAACGAGATGCCTCGACCAAAACTGGCTCGTGCTCACCGAGGAGTCGAGGGAGCGTTGATTGCGAACGAAGATTGCCATGGCCTTCTCCTACCTGATCGTGATCCCGACACTTCCAACATGGACCGTATCCCCGGCCTGCGAGGACTGGTACACCGCGACCATGTAGAGCCGAGGGGTGTTCTGAATCTGACCCGCTCCCGGAGCACCACCTACCGTGAGCGATTGCTCATCGTACCGGAGGCCGCCCGTCGCTGTCGAAAGCGTAGCGATGAGCGTCGGAGCCACCGGAGGGCCTGCCGCCGGGCCGAGGTCGTAGAGCCGCACGTAGGCGTTCCCAGGAGTCCCGAATTGAGGGTTCCACGAGGCGCGGAAGTAGGCCGTGAGGGCGCCGACCTGCGAGCCGTTCAACATGCCATAGCCGATCGTCTCCTCCACCGGCACGGCGAGTTGGCTGTACTGGTGGTCGCCGCCCCAATCAAACTCGCTCTGCGGGGCTCCGCCGCCCCCACCCCCTCCAGGCTGTGACCACGCCGCCGCCCCGAGAGTCGCCACGTCGCACTGGTACAGCCCGGTCCCGACCACATAGCAGATGTCTCCGGCCTCCAGCGCCGCGTCCTGGATCGTGGCACCTGAGACGTTCGGTAGCTGGGCGGCCGACGCGACGTTGGGCCACTGCGTGTGGTGCTGTCTTGGAGATTTCGTCGCCATCCGCCTCTCCTACAGGTTGTGCGCCACGTCGTTGCCGGCTCCGAGATCGCGCACAGGCGTCGTCGCCAGAGACAACTGGTTCGCGTTCACGATGTTGCCGCCGCTCGCAGCGTCCAGGTCTGCTCCGTACCCCCAGCCCGCCGACGCGCGAACACCACGGACGATGTTCCTGGACGAGCTAGTCATCTCGACCGCCTTGGTTCCTGGCGCCCCTGTCGAGGCGATCACTCGGATGCCATCCACATCACAGTCCGTCGCCGCCTCGAACCAGACGCCCACCTCCGTCCCACCATTGGCCACCATGTTGACTTCGCCATTGGCCACGCTACACCCCGATGGTGCTGCAAGCCGCACTCCGTACTGGAAAGCGTCGTAGATCGTGAAATCCAGCGCCCGACACTTGGAGGCGAATTCGATCCCAATGTCCGCTCCATGTGAGATGAAGCCTCGGACGTCCAGGATGTTGAGTAGGCCCGAGATGTTCGGCACGTAGACGGCCCGGAGGCTGCTCGGAACCAGCTTCCCAAAGGCGATGAACGAGGGGGCTGGGGTCGTCTTCTGGCCCACCGTGCAGTCGATGAGCTTGCAGTCCTCCGCGAGTACGTTCAACCCAAAGGCCCCGTACAGGATCGAATAGTTGGCCTCCGTCACCGTGTAGACCCCGAGGAAACGGATGCCGACCCGGTGGCACTCGGCCAGCGCGTCGTTGAGCATGACCGGGGCGATCTGCCCCACGCACGGGGCGGTCGGAAGCGACACCTCTACGGTAAGGTCTTCCGCTGCTGCGAGCGCGTTGATCAGGAGCGCTCCCTGGTCGGTAGATTTCGTCCGGAGGAAGGTGTGCCCTCTCCCTGCGCCGCGCATGTGAACGCCTGCTGGCACGATGAAGGGGCTCGCAGCCACCCCGGCCCCGAGGTCATAGAGTCCGGGTCTCACATATACGTCCCTGCCGGCCCCTGCCGCCGCCAGAGCCGCGACAAGCTGGACCCCATCCCCGGCATCCAAGTAGTCGCAGACGACCGCTGTATCCCCGTTGGGGGCGTTCCCGACCACGTAGTAGGCCGTGCGCCGGTCTGAGGTCGTGCCGGGCGTCGTCGCGTCCCATCGGCTGTTCGGCCCATCCCAGGTGAGCGCGTCCCCGTTGACAGGGGCGATCGAGTCGAAGACCTCCAGCCCTTGGATCTTGTCCACGGTCGGGCTCGGGTAGTTGCCCGACAGGTCTCCACTGGCTACCCCCGTCGCCCCTCCAGGTACGTTGACCTGGACCTGGTTCGGAGCCGTCACCACGACGTTGACGCCAGCCCCGACGAAATCCATGAGATTGCAGTTAGCGACGAGCGGTGCGCCCTCGTCATCCACCTGGAGAGGAGAACCGCCTCCACCACCTTGCTTCGCGCCGAGGTTCGTGACCGATTCACCGCTGTCGAACAGGAGCCCGTTCCGCCAGTAGAGCCGGTTGCCTACCCGGACGCAGAGCACGATCGCCGTATCCGTGTTCGGCACCTGTCCTGCGATCACAGCCGCTACCGTGACGTTCCGCGTGGGCGCCCTCGTGAGCACAGCGTAGACGACCTGGCCATCCTGCACGGTCACAGTCGCCGGAGCGATCTGCACCTGGAAACCAGTGATCGGGGAGACGAGGTTGATCGTGCCCGTCCACTGGAGGATGCTGGAAGCTCCATCCCAGGACACGACGTTGCCGCCAGAGAGGATGAGTTGCCGGTCTTCCCGCGCAGCGAAGCCGGAGGCGTCCATGGACTCCACGAACGTCTTGAATGCCTCGTACCAGGACTCCTGGTTCTCCGCCGGGTAGGGCCAATTCATGCGTGGAGTGTTCGGCATCTACACGTTCTCCGTAATGATCCTCTCGACACCGTAGCCCGACGTCGATCCCCATGTCGAGTGGGGGTACTCCAAGCCCTGGTAGTCGATGTGATCCGTCACCCACCGCACCCACTCACCTCGGGAGGAATCCCACGCCTTGTTGATGTACCTCGCGTAGAGAACAGGCTGCATGTGGTAGGGGTTGAAATCTGACTGCGTGGTCTCCGGGTACTCCCCGGCCCCGCTGCCAGAAGTCCAATCCCAAGCCGCCGTGGCCAACGTCTCTGGGTAGTCCGTGATGGCCATCCTCTACACCTTCTGGTACCGCCCGAGAACCAGGGCCTCGACCCCGTATCCAGACGTCTCCGTGCCGAAATTGCCTGGCCCGGGGTATTGCTGCCCTCCGTAGTCAGGAGTTTGCGTGTTCCAGTAGATCCACTGCCCTGCGATCGTGTCCCACACCTTGTTCTGATACTGGATCGGGACGTTCTCTGGCCTCGGGTACGGGTAAGTAGAGAGCACGCCGGATTCGTAGATCGTGCTCCCGTGCAAAGAAAACGCCCACGACCCATAGGACACCTGAGAGCTATAGATCGTCGTCGTCACGGCAGCACCGCCTCCCCGCTCCACTCCCACATAAGCCCGTAGCGAAAATGGAGGAAGCTGTCGGAGTCGAACGTCGAGAGATTGACCATGTTCCACCGCCCCTGGTACACGCCAATGTCCGCGTCCCTCTCAGACGGCGCCCCTTCTTCCCCGAGGCGATCTCTGGCGATGATCGGCTTGTGGAGCCACTCGTCGCCGGACCACCTGTTCGGTCCCGCATTCGACTGCGATACGACGTCAAGGGTCGCGCTACCATACCCGTATTGACCCCAACAGGCGCTCACCGCGACCCCTGCCGGACTGATTACGGTCCCTTCAGAACAGAACCGCGTGGCTTCCCCGTTGAAGTAGATTCCCGAATGCCATGCGCTGGAGTACCAATTCTCCCAGCGCGCGAAGAGTGCCCACTCCTCGACGCCGGGGTGCCCGGCATCCGCTCCGAGGTAGCCGACGATGAACGTGTCGTGAACGTTGCTCCCAGAGTCCCACCCCACGATCGTCACGAACGTCCCGTCGTCGTCGGTCATGAGGAAGAATCGGCGCGTGCTGTCTCCGTCCCCATCCCCCGTCACAAAGGCGTGCGTGTTCGCCCACGGCCCTGTGTTGCTCGTGACGCGCGTGTAGGGAGCTTGTCGATTCCGCTGGCTCGATGGGCCTGTCAGGTAGAACGTTCCGGTCGAGAAGTCGAAATCCGTGTCCTCCGGGGCTCCCCAGATGGCCACCACGTCGATGTAAGGGTTGGTCGGCCCGTACTGAGCCTGACGCATGAACAAGCGATGCTGGGAGGCGTGAGGGGACTGGAGACCGAAGCCGGCCCCACGCTCTGCGGTGTCCGAGCCCGATGCGTTCTCCGGCGCCGCTGCGAGGTCGATCATCCTCCAAGCCAGAGCGTTCTGCGTCGTCAAGGCCGCTGTCCCGGAGCGAAGGTCCAGGGTCGCCGCGCCGGCCGCGACTGACAGGATCTTGTAGGCCCCAGAATTGCCGAGGTTCGTCGTGTCCCACACGCACACGACCTTGCCGATGTCTCCGGCGACGAACGTGTAGGTAGGAGATGAAAACTGATCGGGGTTCGTGATCACCCCGTCGTTGCCGCCTTCCCAGGCGTCAGCCGGGTTGTACTCGAAATAGCTTCTGAAGACGTGTATGTCCGAGACGTAGAGATCCCCGAGGCTGCTCCCGCTGTCCACGATGCGGACGTAGCGTGTTCCGAGCCCAGCACTTATGAATGTGAAGTGGTAAAGCGTCCACACCCCGCCGTTGTCCGGGATCGTGCCAACGTTGACGTACCCGGTGCCGGGATCGACGTCCACATCCCACGGTTGCCCCGTGTCGTTGTGAGCCCAGATGGCCAGGTGGTACTCCGTCGAATTCTCCATAGACGTGAACGCCGCCGACTCCACCCCGGCCCCGGACGAAGGGGACGTGACCTTGAGAGCTTGCGTGCCGCTGCGGAGCGGGGTCGTGACCTTCGATAGCGAGGCCCCGACAAGAGCCGTCCAAGACCCGACACCTGCGGCTTCCATGTTCCCGTCCGGAACCCGGTTCGGGTCATCCCCGGCATACCCATCGCACTCCCAGAGCCATTCCCACCCGGCCGTTCGCAAGAAGTGGAACAGCACATAGTCGATCTGACCCTGGCCACGGGTGCTCGTGCCTCCCGCCGGCAGAACGATCTGGAGGTCTCGAATCCAGTGCTTCATGATCAGACCTCCGCCCACATGAGAAGGGGATCACCTACGCCATTTCTCGGCATCGCGGTCCCCGCTGCTACGTGCTGCCAGCTACCCGCAACATCGAGCGGGGTGAACTGCTCAAACCCGGCGTAGGTCTGACGGAAGATGGGCAATCTCCCGCGAACGCACGCCCCGCTCGATGCCGTATCCGCCAAGCACACCCACGGAGACCGAAGCGCAGCGAGCCCGGCCGACCCGAGCAGGCGTCGATTGAAGATGTTGTAGAGGTCCGCGTTCGCGCTGTCCGGGTCCGTACCAGTCGCTCGCCTCACGGACATGGCGTAGGCTTCGATCTGATTGAGAACAGAATCGAGCATCCGAATCGAGACCGCATAGAGCTTGTTGGAGTGGAACGCGCCGTTGTTCGAGAGGAGAAAGATCGGATCAGTATCTCCAAGATCGGTGTCCTCCAATGCCCCTACAGCCCACGCAGACACTCGGTCGAGCCCGCTGCTGGAGCTACGAGATGGAAAAACGAGCGCGAAAGTCAACCCGTCTGCGTAGATGTTGAGCCGCGTCCTCTCCTCGTAGTACCCACCAAGGTCCACGCTTCCGATCTCGGTAGGGTCGGCGAGCTTTCCCCTGGGCCTGACGTACACGTAGCCGTGCGACGTGTCCTGATAGTAAATACGGACCTGGACGTTGTAGCCGGCAGGACTGTCCATCAGTGCCCACGCCCCATTCCCAAGAGTCAGGCCGCCGGATCGGGTGATGCGGGCCGCCATGCCTGCCTCAGTGGCCCAGCCCTGAGAAAACCACCCGGCGGGGTCCACCTTCACGACGTTCGCGCTCACGTACTCCGTAATGCGCCACAGGCCCCGGTTCTGATCGTTCGTGGCGTCCAGGTTCAAGACGAGCCCGACGTGCGTGTCCAGGAAGTCCCCATTCGGTGAGTAGACCTCGCGAGGGGCGAGCGCGCTCACAGAGAGACCGTTCGAGCCGGCCGCGACGGAGAGCACGATGTTCAAGGCCGAGGACCATGCCGCGTCCCCATCGTTGGAATTCTCCGACCATCCTGCGGCGAGCAGGGCCTCTCTGAAGTACCAGCACCGGACCGTCGTTCCCCGACCTTCGGGGTATGGCTGGCAGTTGCGTGTCCAAATAGCCATCGTCGTCCCCTACACCAGCGTCTCCCCGCTCCACTCCCAGATGAACCCGTTGCTCAGGTGAAGGAAGTTTTCGGAGTCGAACGTCGAGAGATCGACCATGTTCGCACGGCCTTGATAGATGCCGCAGTCTGACACCTGGAGAGCCGCCTCTTGCTGGATCATCTCGCGGTCCCTCCAGAGAATGAGAGGACGCTTCCACTCGTTCCCGCTCCACGGGTTCGTGCCGGCGTTGGCCTGCGTCGTCACGTCGGCATCAGATGTGCCGATCCCTAGCTGCCCTATGAGGCACGGAATGGCCAGCCCGTGGCTGTCGTAGGTCGTGCCGTTGTGCGCGAACCTGTTTCCGTTGTCATCGAAATAGCACTCGTTCGCCACCCCACGCTGCTCCCACCTCGCGAAGAGGTAATGGGATTGAATCCCCGGCAGCGTGCTCCCGAGATACCCGTGGAGGTGGCATCCATTGTTCGACCCGCTCCCATCATGGAGGAAGAAGGCGATGAAGGCCCCATCCTCGTCCGTCATGAGGAAGCAGCGAGAGGTGGTCGTGCCGATGAAGTAGGTGTACGGACCGCGCCAGAGGTGCTCGTCCTGCGCCGACGCTGAGTCCGGGATCTTGATCCACGGTCCTTGCCGGTAGCGCTGCACCGAGGGGCCGCTCTTGTAAAACTCCCCCGTCGAGAAATTGAAGTCGGTGTCCTCTGGGGCTGACCACAGGATCGTCCCCTTGCCCGTCTGACCGTTCTCCTGGCTCTGGCGCATGAAGAAGCGCCAGCCGGAGGTGTGGATCGACTCGAACCCGAAGCCGGCCCACTGGAGCTTGTCCGGGATGCCAGAAGCCGGGTAGTTGAGGTGGTCGATTTGCACTATCCGCCAGCGGAGCCCGGACTGCGACGTGAGCGCAGCCGACCCTGAGCGCAGGTCGAGCGTGCACACGCCGGCCGCGACCGCCGTGATCGGGTAGGCCCCGCTGTTCTTGTTGTTCGTGCCGTCCCACACGAACAGGGTCTTCCCGATGTCCGAGGCGTCCGGGGTGAAGCTCCCTGCCGTCGAGAATTGGTCCGGGTTCGTGATGATCCCGTCCGTCCCTCGCTTGATCACGGTCGGCATGTCCCACACAGACGAGAAGACGTGGATGCCGCCGATGTAGAGCGTTCCCGCCGCAGCCGACACGAACCGGATGGGTGACTCCGTGAGGCTGCTGATCCTCCAGAAGTCGAATTGATACCGGGTGAAGACTCCGCCGTTGGCCGGGATGGTGCCTACGGTGTTGTACGTCCCGTCTCCGAAGTCCACGTCCACGTCGAAAGCCACGTCCGTCGCTGCCCAGACCACGATCTGGTAGTAAGGCCAAAGTTTGAACGAGGCGGTGTCCGGTGGAGGTGGAAACGGCCCGTCGTAGTAACCGTGGAGAGCAGCAGAGGGGTTCTCGAATGAGATCGAGTTGGCACTGAGGAATTTCGTGATCGGAAACGTCCCGTTGTTCCCAGGAATCGAGTCGCCTGAGATGTCCAGATAGTCTCCGACGTGGAGATTGTCGAACCGGGTGATGCTGTCGTTGTAGGTCGCGTCTCGGCCCGAGCCCGGGACGATGGAATCGCCCGACCCTGTGACCCACGCCGAGGGGTCTCGCATCGAGTGGAGGGGGTCCGTCTCGACACCCTGGCTCAGAGCCGACGCCACGACTTTCAAGCTCCGCACGCCGCTGTGAACCTTGGTCGTATCCTTGCTGATCGTGGCGCCGTTGTAGGCCGTCCACTGCGAGGTGCCTGGGTCTTGGACGTCGCCGTCAGGAACGTGGTTCGGGTCTTCGATCTGCGTCCGCTCGCCGTCGCACTCCCAGACCTGCTCCCACCCTGCCACCTTCAGGAAGTTGTAGAGGACGGCGTTCGCCTGCATGTGGTTGCCGTTGGCGATGTAGTTGTTCGGGTCGCTCAACGGGACGTCACGTACCCAATGCTTGGTCGCCATCTCTACCTCTACGCCGGAATCATCGGGAGCGGGTCGTCCGGGCCGTTCCGTGGCACCGCCACCCCCTGATAGGTGTGGAGCCAGGCCCCGGCCGCGTCGAGCGGCCTCAATCTCTCATAGTCCTGATACGTCTGAGCGAGGATCGGAATCCTACCTCGAACACACGCTCCCACCGTCGCTACGTCCGCGAGGCACACCCACGGCGAACGCAAAAGCGCGCTCCTGTCGTTCGCCAGCCGCGAGTTGAAGTAGTTGAAGAAGGCGCCCCCGGTGTTGGACGACAGATTCTTCTTCACGAATGTCGGATAGGTCGCGATGTCCGTATCCGCACCGTCCAGCATCCGCATGGTGTAGCCCCAGAGCGGGTCGCTGGTCGGGGAGTTTGACCCGAGGATGAAATTCGGGTCGGTGTCCGCAGCGTCCGCGTCGAGCAGCTTCCCCCACATGACGATCTTGAGGTTGTTGTCCTCCGTGGACCAGTAGATGAGCACGTTCTCGTCCGACGCGATCATGTGCATCACGTGTTTGTAGTCCGTGCTGTCCGTGAAGGTGATTCCGGAGGTCTCATTGGCGAGCGGCACCTGGCCCTTCGGCCTGGCGTAGCAAATCGACGCATCGGCCGCCGAGTAGAAGATCCTGGCTTGCAGGTTGCTACCACCTGGGGCGTTCCACAGAGCTTGTGCCGTGGCCGCCGTGAGCGGCGAGGCTACCTTCACCACGCGGCCCGTGATGCCCGACTCCAGAGTCCAGTTGAATGGGTTGAACCCCTGCGCGTCCACTTCGATGTTGTTCGCGTCGATGAAGCCAGTGATGCGCCACATGGACCTGTTCTGGTCGTTCGTGGCGAGGAGCGCGATCATGTCCCCGACCATGGCCGACGTGAACGGGCTGGACGACGACGTGATGACTCTCGGGGAGAGAGGGTCCACCGAAAGGTCGGTCGGGCCGACCACCCAATTCGGGGAGCCCGGGTCCGGCCAGTCTGGATCTCCGTCGTTGGACTGCTCCGTCCACCGGGCCACGCGGAGTAGCTCTCGAATCGCTATGAGCAGGGCGCTTCCACCTTGCGTGGTCACATCCGGGACACGGAGATTTCTCACCCAGACCGTCATCGGCTAGCCCCTCGCGTCGATCCCGCCGCCACCGATGAACAGGGTGTCCGCGACCGTCCCTGTCATGAAGGCGCGCATCTCGTACATCCGGGCCGAGTTGGCGATCTGTCCCGCCGCCGGGCTCGCCCCGATCGAAAGAGCCTGCTCCAAGTATTGCGGCCCTCCCGCAGCCGCCGTCGAGAGCGAAGCGATGAGCGTCAGCGGGGTCGGAGGCCCGATCGCCGGCCCGGTATCATAGAGCCGTAGCTGGCCCGTCCCGACCCCGGCCAACGTGGGCGTGAGCATCCCGAAGGTGTAGACGGTTCCGGAGTCCGCCCTAGACCCGTCGAAAACTCCCTGGCCGACGACCTCTTCTACCGGGACCGACGCCAGCGTGTAGAGGTAGGGCTCCGCGAAGTCCGCCTGCCAGTCCTTGCCTCCCACCCCCACGTTGCGGACGTTGACACCTTGAACCGAGTCGCCATCCCCCATGGACATGCCGTTCCGCCAGTAGATGGTGTCCCCGACACGAGCGGCGAGCAGGTAGGCAATGTCCGTCTGCGGAACCTGGTTCTCGACCTGAGCCTCGACGGTCTGGTTCAACGTCGGAGCACGGACGAGCGAGATGAATAGCACCTGCCCATCTTCGATGGTCACGGAGCCAGCCGCCACGGAGACCAGGAACCCCGAGATGGGCGAGATGACCCGAAGCGCTTCCGACCACTGAAGCGTCGAGCCGGCCGCACTCCACGAGACCGTCCCGCCCCCGAAGAGGATGAGTTGCCGGTCCTCCCTGGAGGCGTACCCGGAAGCGTCGAGCGCTTTGGCGAAGTTTTCGAGAGCGAGGTACCACGGATCTTGGTTCTCGTTCGGGAAGGGCCAATTCATCCGGGGCGTGTTCGACATCTACCTGCCCTCCAGCTTGTCGGTCTGCGCCCGAGCGCTCTCCTCATGCGTGGCACCCCAATATGCCTCTTCGCCTCGGAGCGCGGCCGTGAGCCACGCTCCCACGCTGTTCATGAGATAGCCCAGCGTCCAGAGAACAAGAAACGTCGTGGTGCCGGCGATCGGGTGTCCGAGTGACCAGAGCACGATGCCCACCGCCAGCGCGACGAGGAAGGCTTGCACCATGGCGGCTTCGCCCTGCTCCACGTGCACGTGCTCATGGTGCTGCGTCCTGGTCCATGGGTCGTGCTTCTTCCCTCGTCCGTTCGGCCCGTAGAAGATGCCATGTCCGAGCGTCGTCCCGCCCCACGGGCGGTCGGGGCGCCCATCCTTGCCCTTGCGGATGTACCACCCCTTCGGGGGAACGAGCCCTCTCGGATGCGGCACGTCAGGCAGGGGCCTCCACCCCCGCCCTTCTCTCGGTCGTAGGCGGAAGGAGTTTCCCAGCGCAGGTCTTCGCCCCAGAAGGCCCGGATGAGGAGCACGATCGGCCACGCCACGAGCAAGTCCCATGGCAAGCAGATCGCGTACAGAATCCAGTGTGTCCACTTCATCGTGGCCCTCATGCTGCGACCAGTGGTCGCTCTAGGTCAACACCGTCACCCCGGCCAACACCTTGAATGGCGACGGCAGGATGACCGGCCCCCGTGTCCCACTCGCCAGGACGACCCAGACATCGAAGATGTACTCCCCGGTGTCCATGGTCTGCGTGTCGGAAGGCACCAGCTTGATCTCGGCCTTGCCTTCCTTCGGGTGGGTAATATCCACCTGCGCCGCGCCGACCTGGCTATCCTTCTGAATGAGCGGTGCCGGGTCCGACAAGTCACACTTCACGGAGAAGATGACCCGAGCCCCCGTGAGATCCACGTCGTTCTCCTCGGCGTCCGTGACGTGTAGCTCGTAGGTCTTGGAGGAGCCTCGGTAGATTTCGATCTCGTTCTCCGGCCCCAGGATGCTCGTCGTACCTGACATTTATCGCACCTTCCCCTACCTCAACATACCTCTTCCAGCCGTCCGTGGAGGCTCCCATGGTCCTGTAGCTCGGCCCGGAGCGCCGACTCAGCCGCCAGAACGCCCTCCAAGGCCCCTGAGACGTCCACAGAGGCCCGGAGAGGGGCCAAGGGTACCAGTGTAGAAGACCTGCACCACGTCCGGGGTGATCTTTGTCACCCTCGGAGGCTCCTTCAGTGTGACCTCCCCCGTGGCCGGGTCCGATTCGGTCCAACCGTCCGGGTAGTCAGCCCGGAGCAGAAGCCCGTTGAGAAATACCGCAGTAGTCCCCGGCTTGTACGCTTGGGAGACGTTGAACACGACGTTCGAGCCGTCGATCGCTCCCACGGGAACCTCGAAATGGGGCAGCGGCATGGAACCCCTTATACCTCAAGTTTGATAGACCTGTCTATGAGATCGGGGTGTAGTAGACTTGCACGGTGTCCCCGAGGCGTGGGGCCTCGTGCAGTTGGAGCTTCTTCCCACCCATCTCCGACCACCCATCCGCTCCGTACTTCACGAGCAGGAGCCCGTTCAACCACACCCTCGGAGTGCCGGGCTTGTAGTCCACGTTCACGTAGAAGATGCGATTGGACCCGTCCACGGCCCCGGACGGTACCTCGAACACAGGAAAGCTCACTCGGATTGCCTCAGAGGCTCGAAGCCGAACCTACGGCACTTCGGCCACTCTGCCCGAGGCATCGTGCGTTTCATCATTCGCACTGCCCGGTCGGAGAGCCCAGCGCAGTAGCGCTCCA